>Ga0209166_10000546_pt1 | contig 39989 bp, 61 predicted proteins | sample Coa_R1_3_FD_187151 | JGI IMG/M metagenome (GOLD analysis project Ga0209166, IMG submission 187151) | Surface soil microbial communities from Centralia Pennsylvania, which are recovering from an underground coalmine fire - Coalmine... | ecosystem: Environmental > Terrestrial > Soil >...
CGCGCCATGATCGAGGACGCCATCCAAGGCTACCTCGGGGCAAATCCCGTTCCGTCGGTCCAAGTAACTGCCGCTCGCGGCAGGGGCGACGATCACAGGCCCGATGGGCCGGGACCAAAAGAGACTCGCGTGGAGAAAAGAACATGAGCCGCAAGTGGAAGATGCCGAAGTGGATGGAGCCGTTCCGCGAGCACATCATCAACACGGGCGGCAATGACGTCGAGGACATGGTGAACGGCGACGCCGACCCGCGCGTCAACCTGCCGCTCTCGACGTTGCAGGCGTGCGTGAAATCCCAAGTCGGGATGCTCGAACGGCTTCACGCCGCTGGGTGGATCGCCAAGCCCCGCGTCTACGCGCCATCAGGTGAGCGTGATTCGGAGAAGCCATGATCTTCAAGGCCGGAAAGAACTGGTGCCAAGACGGCGTGATGCTACTGATGGAGGAGCCGGGATTCCACGGCGAGCGCCGCGTGGTGCCACCGCTGGGACCGCTGGAGCTTGTCGAACGCAAGCCGGGGGATCTGATGCAGCCCACGCTGGAACTCGACGGCAGGGCCGCTCAGAGTCTCATGGATGCCCTTTGGAATGAGGGGCTGCGCCCGACCGAGGCGAAGTATCCGAGCGAGCACGTCAACGCCCTGCGCGATCACCTCGCGGACATGCGCAAGCTGGTGTTCGAGCGAAACACGCCTTCGCAAGGGAACGTTCGATGACGGTTAAACAACTCGCGGAAGCCTTGGCGGCAATCGAGCGGGCCTTCGCGCGATCGTGGAATGCGACAGGCGCATCACGGACCGATGGCTGAAACGACCGACATTTCCTGGGCTCACTCCACGTTCAATCCGTGGATCGGCTGCACGCGCGTGTCGCCCGGCTGTGACCATTGCTACGCCGCGACCCTCATGGACACCCGCTATGGCCGCGTGAAATGGGGCGCTGGCGAGGCGCGGCAACGGACCAAGACATGGGACCAACCCCGGCGCTGGAACAAGCTGGCGGCGGCTTCCGGCAAGCCGTGGCGCGTGTTTTGCGCCAGCCTGGCGGACGTGTACGACAACGAGGTTCCGGCCGAGTGGCGAGCGGACCTGTTCGACCTGATCCACGAGACCCCCGCGCTAACGTGGATGCTCCTCACGAAGCGGATCGGGAACCTTCGGTCAATGCACTGGCCGCCGCCGTCAGTATGGCTCGGGATCACCGTCGTGAACCAGGAGGAGGCCGACCGCGACATTCCGAAGCTCCTGGGCGCCGCGCCCCAGGTGGCGAAGCGCTGGCTGTCGTGCGAGCCGTTGCTGGGACCGCTGCGCCTTGCGCCCTACTTCAACCGGGCCGCTGCTGATGATCCGGCCGTCGATTGGGTGATCGTCGGCGGCGAGAGCGGCCCCGGCGCGCGCGCGATGAACCCGGATTGGGTGCGCGACATCCGCGTGCAGTGTGCCGACTACGGCGTGCCCTTCCATTTCAAGCAATGGGGGCCGCGCAACGTCGCGCCGCTGCTCGATGGCCGCGAGTACCGCGCGTTCCCCGATGTTGTTCACGAGGAGTTCCGCGAATGAGAAAGTACCTTGATCGTTGCTTGGAATGCGGTCTGCCGAAGGCTCAGCATCACGTCTTTGAGCGAACGCCCTGCAGCGCCCCCAGGGGTTGCGTATGCGAGCCGCTAGAGTGGGGCAGTCCCCCGAACATCGGGCCGCTATGCAAGAACTTCGTGCCGATGCGGGACTACCCCGAGGCATGTACCAATTGCGAGCATGATCTCGCGTGTCATTCCGGGAGCGTATCAGAGTGAACACCCCATTGCTACGCTGCTCGTTCTGCAACAACGACCAGGAGCACGTTAAGCACCTGATCGCCGGGCCGGACGTTTTTATCTGCGACGAGTGCATAGCCATTGCGGCCAAGATCGTCGAAGACGCGCGCGACAAGGTGTTGGAACGCGCGATGATGGAACTACTTTGAATCACCCCTCTTAGGTGAAAAAATCGATGAGCGATTCGCCCGAACGATTGGTAGAGGAACTGCACGCGAAGGCGTGGCAGAGCACGCGCTGGAGCAAGGGCAAGACGCCCAAGGATCACGTTTGCCATCGTGCGGCGGACAAGATCGCGGAACTTTGCGCGGGGAAGCACGGGGTAATTCCGGCGCGATCCGTGCGCGAGATATTCACGCGCCGCCTGAATCTCAGCTATGACCAGCGCGCGTACTCGTGGCACGAGATACAGGACGCGCTGCAAGAGGTTGAGCGCACGGCATCCGACCATCCCTGAGTGCCATCCGATATGAACCGTTCACCTATTCAGCAAATGGTAGATCGAGCCTGCGGGTTCACGCCCGAGGAAGCTGCGCGTGTTGATGCGGAGCGCAAGGCATCGCAGGACGCGGATACCGAGCGCCTGTTGGCAGTCGCGGAGGCCGCGTTATGGTGGTGGAGCTGCAACAAGCCCGTCGGCTGGACGCTCGCAAAGCATCGTCGCAACCCGACCGTGAATTGCGCCTACGACTCGCAAGCGCAGCTCGCGCGGGCAGCCGCCGCCCTGTCGATTGCGGGATGGCCGATTCGCAAACCGAAGAACGCCCCATAGAAAGTGAAACGACTATGCGAGAAAGCCCGCGAACAATTTGCGATCAGTGCGGAGAAGACATCACATCCACCGGCAACTGCGAAGGCTATCGGCTCGTCGTGGAAAGTGAGTTCAAGCCGTCGGTAGGCGCATCCGTGACGATGATGGCCGTCGCGCCGCCCATCGACCGCCCGCATCACTTCTGCGCCCTTCCCTGCCTCGCAAAGTGGATCTCGGCGAAACCACATCTCCTGACCGAGTACGAACGATACATGGAGCATCGTGAATGGCTTGCCGCTGGTACGCCAACGCGCGACAGAAACAATTGCAGCAAAGAGCCGGGAGCCAAGCACCGCTTTGATCGAGTGGCGAGCGCCGAGCGGGGTCGCTATGTTTGCGTATGCGAGTCAAAACCCTGACTTGTCACTGCTGAAGCGTAGAACGTGCTGACGATCAAACAAGCCGCGCTCGAGCTCAACGTCTCGCCCTCCACCGTGAAGCGGTTGAAGGCTCGCGGGGAATTGGAGTACGGTATTGTCTCCAAGCGCTGTGTACGCTTCCCCCTTGAAGCGATTGAGGCTTACAAAAAGAGGATCAAATGGGGGTCCGGGGATGGAAAGACGAGCAAGGCAGGAAGCGCTATGCCGTCGAGTTCGAGGTGCGCGGAAGTCGTATTTTTCGACGGCTCCCGCCCGGCGCGACGAAAGAGCAGGCGTCCCAGCTTGAAACTCGTCTCCGGCACGACTACATCGACCAAGCGGTCATAGGAAAGAGGCCAAATGTCACCCTTGAAAGCGCCATCAACACCTGGTTGGCTGAAGCGGTTACGGGACGAAAGAGCGAAAAGGCAACGCGAAGCCACGCAAGCTGCGTTATTTCAGTATCAGATGGATTTGCTTTGGGCGAGCTTGGACGGGCAGTTGAATGCATTAAGGTGGGAACGCTCAAGCCGGGGACGATTAATCGCCGGCTCTGCATCCTAAAGGCCGTCGCCAAGTTCGCATGGCGCAAGGGCTGGACGGAAGAAAACCTCTCCTCGAGGATCCAGCTCCTACCGGAGAAGAAGTATGAGCGCCGGGAAGTGACCCCCGAAATGGCCGCGCTCCTGATCGAGAAAGCCTCCACGGCTAGGGCCAAGGCCCTCATCGCCCTCTCGGCCTATACCGGCCTTCGCCTGGGGGAAGTCCTGAAGCTCACTCCGTCGGACGTGAAAGGCGGGGTAATCGTCGCCCGAGACACGAAGAACGGGGCCGATCGCATCATCCCCATCCTGCCCGAGTTGAAGCCCCACCTATCCCAAATCCCCTTCCGCGCCGGCTGGCGGAATGTCTATAGGGGCTTCGAGCGAGCCCGTGAGAAGGCCAAGCTCGACATCCGCTACCATGACCTTCGCCACATGGTGGCGAGCGCCCTGGCGCGTTCCAGGGCCGATCTACGGGTGTCCATGGACATCATGGGGCACAAGTCCGTGGAGACCCATCGGCGCTACGTCCATACGGACATGGGAGCCCGAAGGAAAGCCCTGGAAAAGGCGCTCAAGCCCATCAGAGCGCCCATCAGGAAAAGGACGAAGGCCAAGAAAGCGGCCTAAGTCCTTGATTTATTGGTAGGGCGTACTGGATTCGAACCAGTGACCAACGGATTAAAAGTCCTTTTGCCCCGCCCCGGAAGATGCTAAGTGCCTGTTTTCAATGTTCCACATGGAACCTTTGAGGGTCAATCGGGCCTCCGAAGCCCATCAGGAGGCCCATCACCACCCCGCCATCAGCCGGTCCAGGAGCCATTCCCCCAGCGCGAAGAAGGCGAGCAGGGCGAAGAAGACGCCCATGCTCGGCTCCCTCAATGCAGGACGAAGGTTCTCCCACGCTCGAGCCGCAACCTCCGACACCTGACCAACACGGAGAAGTCGTCGGCCAGGTATTTGAGGAAGCGGATAGCGCCGCACGGGGTCACGGCTTGATGGGGTGCTTATCCAGCCGGCATTGCAGACGGGCCTGCCCGGTCGGATTCGAGGGATTGCCGTAGCAGGTCGCGGAGAGGGTGCAGACCGTATCCGCAGTGACCGTCACGCTGCCATTTACCGCGATCGGGCCGAGGCCGGACAGGGTGAAGTCCTTGAAGTAGACCGGCGACTCCGCCCACAGCATGTAGCTGAAGCCCCCAGGGAGGATCATGGGCTGCGAAGTGATGGTCTGATCCTTCGCGGCATCCTGAATCCACACGCCGGGGAAGGGAGGCGTTTGGGCAGGGGGGGCGGCAGCTTCAGGAATCGGCTGGGGGGCAGACAGGCGGTTGACCGCCGCATCCACGGTGCCTTGGCCGAGGAATAGCGCGGCCTGATTCGCCGGCACGCCCCCCACGGTAGCAACCGCCTGCACAGCTTGAGCGACAGCCGCTCCGGTAGCGGTCACGGCCGCGACCAGGTGCTCGCCGGTCACGGCGGGGATTCCAGCCGCCGACAGGACCGCAGGAGGAACCTTGGCCTCGACCTGCTGCACGAGGGGATTGGACTGGTGAGCCTTGGCCCACTTCAGGACTTCAAAGGCGACGAGGATGCAGACACCCGCTACGCCTACGGTGACGAGTAGAGCTTCGTTCATTGCTTTTCTCCTAGGGTTGACACGAGGGACTGAAGGCTTATGAGTTGTTGTCGGGTTGCTTCGCAGGATTCGTAGTTCTCTGCGACGGTTCGCAGCAAGGTAGTGGTTTCAACGGGGGCGGCGGCTCGAGCAGCTCCTTCGGGATCGTCGGGCAAGTGACCAAGGGCGGCGGCATCATGGGCGACGCGCACCCCGCCAGAAAGAACAGGAGCATCGCCAACAATGACGGGAATCTCGCGGATGACTTCATCGCCTTTCTCCTTCACGATTTTGATTCGGTCGCGGTAGACCGTGACCGTCTTGATGATGACTTCCTGTTGCTTGGCTTGGATCTCCGCAACGCGCTTCTGGTAGAACGCCATTTGTTCGGCTTGGGCTTTGGCGTCTTCGCCCTTCGCTTCGTTGTAGCCCAAGGTATGTTCGTGAACGCCATAGCCGTAGACCCAAATGGCGGCGACAACGACCGCATACACCTGCCACGGAATCAGCTTGGCGACCGCCCATGCGGCTTTGAGGAAGACGATCATGGGTCGAGCACCGCGATACGGGCATGACCCCCAGCGTCCACCAGGGCGCTGAGAAGATCGGTTACAGCCTGAGCATCCCCGATGGAATCCTCTCCCAGTTCGCTGTAGCCGCAGAGAACGCAACCGAGGGAGTCTTCGGGCTTGTTCCCTCCATGCATGAGGATTGCAGAACGACCGGGCACGTCCATGATGTGCGGGAGGTTCCGCTGGAAATGAGAAGAGTAGGAAATCACCACGGGATAGGTTCCCGATGGAATCGCCTTGATCTCTCCTTCTTCCGGCCTTTCGAGCGTGTAGCAAAAATACACGCCATCCATGTAGAGCTCGCCCTTCACGGAGAAGTCTGAAAACGGCTCACGTTGCAGCATGAGGTTCACAGGAGCGCGATCACCTTGCAGGCTCCTGCAATGAGGAGGATGAGAAACCCCACGCGGGCAGCGCGCTTATAGAATCTCCATAGGGGCCAGAAATTCACCCTACTGGTCCCCCTTGGGTTCTTCCTGCGATCCAACCCACTTGCGTACAGCGTCTTTGAAGGCTCCTTCAAGGAACTCGATTCCTTCGGCTCCCATGTGTCCCGAGAGGGCGATTGCAAGGGCTTTCCAGTGGGGCGCGACTTGCCAATCCGCAGTGAGCCAATAGAAGAGGAGGCCGGAGAATCCAGCGAGGAAGAGTTTTCCAGCGACCTTCGCATATGTGACCTTTTCGGGCGACCCCTCAGATAACGATTTGGCATAGCGCGCTAACCCCCCAAGAATCGCAATGCCCCAGGCAATGACGACTTCCCGCCAATCTCCGAACAGACCGAGAAGGCCGCGACTCCCCTCCTTGATCTCCTCTTGCATTCCTAACTCCAAACTTCGCCATGAATGCCGCTCTGCTCCAACGTCGGAGCCCCGCCATCGCCGCGCCACGTAGAAGTCCCGCTCGCTGCCGCATATTCATTCCATGAGAGGAAGTGCCGTCCGACGCCGGGGAAACCCTTCCAAGATGCCTTCAGCCAAATGGCAACAGTGCTACCCGAGGCGTTTCCAAACAATCCACCGCTAGTGAAAGCGTTCGTGACATCAACGCCGACACCGACAATCGTTGCCGTGCTGCCACTCCCCGGAAGAACGCCGGCATTGATTTCCGCCGAGACAAGGTCTTCGCTCACCCCAATAACCATGTCCAACTGATTCGCCGTGGAAGCATTGGCCTGCCGAACTGTCGCGGTTGAATAGTTCCAGGTATCCGTCGCCTCCGTGACCCGCATGGGCCTTCTCACGCGGTTGTAGTAGTTCCAGACGAAGCGCTTGGCGAGGGAGTCTTCCGTCGTGGTCGTAGCGGTCGTGTAGAACGTGCCGAGATAGCGACGGGTCAAAGCCCCAGTCTTCGACAGCACGCCGTCCTGCAAGGTAAGCGCAGTTGCTCTAGCTGTTGCGCTAGACCATGCCAGAATTTCCAGCGTCGGGACGGTCGAATTGTCGTAGCAGAAAACGTCATATGGAAGCGCGCTCGTCAAAGTCCCAAGCGCGATGCTGAACTCAGCCGAGGAGCGCATATGCCAGTTAGTTCCATCAAACAGGGCAATGCGATTCCCCTTGTAGGGCGAGCAATAGAGCGTTGTCGCCCCCGTCACATCGGAAGTTGTGACCGGAGTTCCACTGGTGAGAGTCAGGCGGAACTCGCACATTAGGGAGTTGGCGTTCGAGACGATCGCCGAGTCCGCGGCCGCAGTGCCAATGCCAAGGCCCGTGAGCTTGAATCCCGACATGGGCAAGTTCGCCGTAATCGTCTGCTGGCCGTCCTTCGTGACACAGTTGGATAGGCCCGTTGCGATGTCGTTGGTATCTGTGTCCATCCGGGCAGCATCGATTTCCACATTGTTGCCAGCATCGACAACCCAGCTATAGACACGGGAAAAGAGGCCGGAGCCATTAAAGGGCAAGGTTGCCTCCTTCGAAATTCAGGTGTAGGGTTTGCCCCATGGATTTCGCTTTGGACATCATCTTGAGAGTCCTCGCCATGGGGGCAGGCATCGCTTTTTATTCATGGCTACTGTCCTACAGCCCCGGAAAGCGCAAGGCCAGCCGCGCCACTTCCGCCACGGAGCAGGTTCGAGAGCATCAGTAGTTGCGCATCGCTCATGTTCCCGGTGATGGGAACAACGGGATGCGTAGCGGCGTAGCCGCCTAGTTTTTCTCCTGCGAACTGCAGGGTCTTTCCCGCAAAGGGAAGCCCCGCCCCGCTCCTCAGAAGATTCGCAAACGCGCCAGCACTGTTCGAGAAGTTGGAGGCCGCTGCGGCAGGATTCGATTGTTGGTAGGCCGCAATTCTTCCGAGGCGCTGAAGTTGATCCACCTCCTGCGGCTCGAAGAACGCCCCTAGCTTTCCGGTCCCGAGCTCACGAAGCGCTTTGTTGTAGCTTTCCTGGGCGACGGCTTTGTCGGCGGCTACGTTCTCGCCGAACGCCTTGCGCGCGAGATGCGCCCCGATCTGTTGCCGAGTTTGGTCGAACGCATCCGGCGCTTGTTCGCGCAGGAGTGAAGCGAGTTTTTGAACATCCTGCGTCTGCCCGTTGATGACATACTTTTGGACGAAGTTGTCGCCGGCATCTCCGTTGACTGCGGCCCCAAGGGCTGGAATGGCTTCCTGCTGTCCGAATCGCTCAGAGGCAAGTTTCACCGCGGGGGCGAAAGGCCCACCAGTCGCGGATACCTCCTTCTGCGCATTATTCAGCGCGGAGCGCAGCGTCCCAAGGGCAAGGTTCGTGCGGTCATTCGGATCATTGGTTACAAGAGTATTGATGCTCTGGCGTAGTTTGTCGGCCCCTTCAAAGGTGAGGGGCTGTTTCTCTAGCGCCGAGAATTTGTCTTGCAGTACCTTGGGAACGTAATCGCCAAAATCCTCCATGGTTTGCTTATAGGCATCCGTCAGGCCCGCGGTTGGAACCTCCAGATCCTTCCCGGCTGAGGCGCGAGCAGTTGCATATGCGGTCCTTACGTTTGCGGCTTTGCTGGCGTCATAGTTGCGTAGCGCCGTAGCGAGATCCGCGGCCGCAACCGGAGCCTCTGCAGCGTTTGCGCTGTATTGCCCGATGCCCTGCGTTACCTTCTTGTTGCCGAGCTCCATCGTTTGATTGAGGGGCCGGCTAATAGACCGCATGGTCTGCTCGTCGGCAAACTGCATCGGGTCGCGGGTGATCTGAGCTTGCGTGGAAGGAATGTCCTGCGCCTCGAAATCGGAGAGACGAAGCGCTGCGGCGGCATCTAGCTTCTTGCCCTTCGATAGCGCATCCTGAACTTGCTGGCGCACCACGGCGAGTTGCGCGGGCGGAACATTTTCTGTCGTCTGCCCCGTCTCCGAGAGGGCATCAGAGAGGATCGAATCCGTCTTCGCTGCGGCCTCGGCTGGATCCATGCCGCCTTTGAATCTTGCAATAAGAGAGTTCACGGCCGGAATGGCCTTGTCCCCAATCCAGCCGGCGGCGGGAGCCAATACACCTCCGGCGGCGGTTGCAAGGGTGGTCTGCACGGCCTTGGGTGCCCAGTAGTTTCCGGAGGGTCCGACATCGACAGGCGCGGTTAGGCCCCCAACAAATCCAGTTCCCGCCCCCTGAAAAGCCCGCGCCGTAGCAGTCACCGCCGGAGCGGCGCGCAACGCCATCGCCAAATTGACGGGCGACAGGAAGTTGCCGCCCATGCGCGCGGGGTCAAAGCCGGTCATGCCCTGCCCGCGGCGCTCGGCTTGGTACTGCGCATCCTTGTCCGTCACGGCCTGGTTGACGGCCTGCGGAATGCCCGTCGAGTTCGGCAAGAGGTTCGCCGCCGCCTGTGCGGTTCCCACAACCGGATCGGCAGCGCCCATCACAGTCCCGCGCACCGCAGTCATTGCCCTGTTGTTGACGAGCGAATCCGGAACGTGGGCGAGGAGCCGGTCCATCAAGGAAAGCTCTTGCGGAGGCTGCAATGGCCGACGAGGCGGGGGCGGCGCGCCTTGGGCGGCTTGAGCGAACTGATCGGAGAGGGATGACGGCATCCCCTGATCGGCTACATCCGCAGCTTGTAGGAAGTCATCAGCGAGGCTCACAGCGCTCCCATAGATTCAAGTTGCTTGATGCGAGCGGGAAATGAGGGATCTTGCGAGAGAACCTGTTTCGCAAAAGCCGAGCGCGCCGCTGGGTCTTGAAGATTTTTGAATTGCCAAATACGCGGATCGGCAGCTTGGTCAAACTGGATTTCCCGATTGGCATAGTCGTTTTGATCGCGCTTACTAGCGGCAGGCTGAAGGAAGCGCGTCCGCGCCTGCGTCATCGCCTGCGCTCCCTTGAGATTGGCCGCGGCCTCATCAATGGCACCGATATTCATCGGCTTGCCGGGATAGGCTGTATCGAGAATCGCGCGCGCGGCATCCGTCCCGAGGCCACCTTGGCCCAAACGCGCGACAATCTGGTTGTGATACTTGTCCAGCAATTGGGTTTGCGTCACCGCATCGCTGTTGACGTTTTCATTGATGCCAGCGAGTTGAAGGAACCCCTGCACGAGCTCGCGCCGATCAGCGCCAGGGCCAACGATTGCCCCCTTGTGAGCAGCCGAAACGATGTTGTCCAAATATGAACTCGTCGTCATCGCTTCTTTATTCGCCGCGAGTTGCGACTCCCATTTCTTATCGAGGGAGATTTGCGCTTCCGACGTGCCAAGGGGCGGGGCAACATAGGACGCCGAGGGCTGATCCGTAAGGCCGCCCATCTGCGTCTGAATGTCTTTAATGTTCGCCACCTTGGCCGAGGAATCCGGGGCCGCCTGCCACTTGCGCAGTTCGTCGGCGAGCAACTGACGCGACTGCGCATCACGCGCCGTCTGTGTGGCGGGAGCGACATTCCCGTCATCTCCATAGCCCAGCGCCTTGGCCCTACTCTGAACCGGCTGCGGCTGTCCGCTCCGGTCAACGGTCGGTTGCACATCGCCGAACGCCTCGCCGATAGCTTTCGCCTTCGCGGCACCCTGCACGGCCGCAGGACCGCCAGGCTGAGGCTGCGTGGTAAAGCCGGTCGGAGAGTTCGGGTCTTGTGTGGCGACATAGCCCGGAGGCGTGTTCGGGAGAGACGTGATCCGCCCCGTCTTCGGGTCTTCAAGGTAGCCGCCGGGACGGCCGGAAACGGGCGGGATATAGTTCCCCTTGGCAATGTTGTCCTGCGCCAATTGATGCCCGAGCGCGGAATTGGGATCGATGCCTGCGGAGCGGAGCGCTCGCGCGAAATCTGTCGGCTCGAAGTTCTTCGCATACGCCGCAGCCATCGCGGGACCGCCGATGTCGTTGACGACACCTCCCTTGAATAAGTCGCCAATGCCAATTCCGCCGATGGCGGGGCCTTGCGCCGGTTGTGCAGTTGGCTGTCCCTGCGGCAGTGGCGACGAGGGCGCTCCCGCGGAAGATACGGGCGCGGGGGCTTGCTGAGGCGCGGGTTGCCCTTGAGGAGCCTGTTGCCCGAGAAGCGCCTGCGCCATCTTCTGCTGCAACGCAAGGCGGTCTTGATCGTTCGCGGTGTCCTGCTGGCCCGCCATCACGGCCTGCACGGCTTTTGCAACGCCCTCCCACGGGCTGATTTTGTAGCCCATGCCGCCGATCTGACGGCCCGAGGTATCCAGCGGCGTCATGGCCTGCTGACGCAACGCTTGCGCAATCGCCATACGCCGTTGCAGCGCGACTTGATCGACCGCGATATTCGGATCGTAGAGGGATGCAATCTCCGGCAGACCGAAGGCGGTAGCCATTAGCGATCCACCTTCGAGATGGCCGCGTAGTTGACGACCTTGAGGCCGTTTTCATCGCTCCATACCGCATCGGGGCGGACCTTTTCGAGCTCGTCCGCGAGGACGCCGAATCCGGGTTTTCCATCTGCATAGTTGTAGGAGTAGAGCGGGACGCCGCATTCATGCATCCCAATTTGCTTGATGTTCGTCTTGAGTCGGCGATCGGAGAGCAGCGCGGCAATGATGGTCGCCATACCTGCATTGGAGGAGTTCGTCGCCCCCACTTGTGTGTTGTAGACGTTGTTCTGCTGTCCCAATGCCTGCTGGATGATTTGCGCGATGTTCGTGGGATCGACGTTCGTTCCCGGCGTGCTGGTGAAATTGGGGGATTGAACGCCCTGCCCGCCCGTCAACTGGTTCGCCATGGAGAGCGGGTTCTGCTGCTCTAGCAGAAGCTCATTGATGTCCTGATTGCGAAGCCCCAGGGCGTCCGAATACTGGTTCTGCGAATGCTGCTCGGCCAAGATGTTCGCCGCGGTTTGCGCGTTCAACTGGGAGCCGTACATCGAAGCGTTAGCCCCGGTCTGCGCGACGTTCTGCTGCGTCCGCAGTCCCAATTGCTCCAACACCTGATTGGCGACCTGGTTCTGCGCGGTCAAGCCCTGCCCATAGGCCGCGTTCTCGGCGCTGCTGTAGGCCAATTGTTTGTTCCGCTGGAAATCGTCCATCGCACGATTCCAGGCCTCCGAGTTCTCCATGATTCCCTGGTTGGCGAGCTGGGAACGCAAGGCGGCTTCCTGATTCGCAAATTGCGGATCGAGGTAGCCTGTGGCTTGGTGGTAGGCCGCGTCTTGCGCCTGTTGCATGACCTGTGGGACGTTCCCGCCGGGGAATAGCTGGGAGTTCGATTGGTCGAAGGTCGAAGGCGTGATGGGAGCAGGAGGCGGAGCGATCGCGCTCGGCGGGGCCGCAACCTGTCCCGATGCCGGAGCGGGCTGCACGTTCTGCGTGATCGCCGGCTGCATCGAAGGCGACGGAGCCGTGGGAACCGCGTGCGGAGAAGGCGGAGCTGCCGGAGTCTGCGCGGGATTCGAATACATCCCGATCGCCACATCCCATGGGTCATGCCCGCCGAATGGGTCGCCACCGGCACCGGGATTTGCCGGCGTATTGGCCGCAGTCGGCGCGTAGCCGCTCGCAATCGGATTCGTGCCGGGAATGCCGCCCGTATTCGGCGCAGCGCCAGTTCCCCGCGCCAAAGGGTTGCCGGCAGCCGGAGGTTGCTGGCTTTGAGTCTTCATCCGCCCGCCCCCCTTGCGCGCAGTAGCATCGCCATCTTGTTGGCTCGAGGATCAGGCCCGCCCGTGGTAATCGGTTGCGTCGTCGCCTGTACGGGCATGGGCTTTGCCTGCATGGGCATCGGCTGCCCACTACCGATGGACGTGGGAGGAGTCTGCGTGTTGCCCCATGGGCTGCTCAATCCCGGATTCGCGCTCATTCCGGGTTGCAATTGCATGGGCTGTTGCTGCATCGGCTGTCCCGTATTGACGTTGAATCCACCGATGGAGGGATTCGCGTTGTAGCCGGGTAGACCGCTCGCCAGGTTTCCGGCACTCGATGGGTTCACGGTAATGCCGGGCATACCATTCAGGCCCAGAGGCGCGGGGCTTGCGCTCGGGTTACTACCGGGGGCCATATATCCGCCGGGACCGCTCGGCTGTTGCGGGCCAAACGAAGTACCTGAAGACGCAACCGCTGGCCCGAGGCTCTGATTTCCCAGGTTGGTGTAATTCCCCGAATTAGCCGGAGCGTTTCCCTGTGTCGGGTCATACCCGCCGCCCATGATTCGCTGCGCGGTCATTCCGCTATAAGTAGCGCTCGGAGACGGGGGCTGCTGTGCGCGTGTTTTCATTTAATGGCTCCCGCCCGTCGATTGAGGTTGTTGACGGAGAAGTTGTGCAAGAAGGGACATTCCGCTACTGACTCCGGGGCGAAGCCCCAAAAGCCCGCGACCTTGCGATAGGTTCGTCATGCCTTGCTGCCAAAGGCTCGGCTGCTGCGCGGTCGTAGAGAGGTCGGTGACGGGTGCTGCGTTGGCCCCGATCGGGTTCGCTCCACCGAAGCCCGTCGAACCTCCAACGTCGAATGCGCCAGTTCCTGCAGGAGAGGAAAGCGCCGTCGAACCGCCAAAGCCGCTTGAGCCTCCAACATCGAAGGCCCCGGTATCTCCGCCGGCAGTCACTCCAGCACCAGCCCCGCCCATCGCGGCACCAAGAGCGGCCCCAGCGACGGGAGCCATCATCAGCCAGGGGGCAATCTCGGAGAACGCATCCGTTCCCGAATGAACGTTTGCCGCAGGGGTGAGGAGCCCATACTTCGGGTCCGTCTTGAACATCGAGGGATCACGGCTACGAAGGGTCGTGTTATCCGTAGCGCCGGCAAGCTGGATCCACGGCTGGCCGTTCATCATGATCGTGCCCTGGTTGCTCGGGCCGTTCGGATCGCGCGGGGTAAATGTCGTAGTGGGCGTCTCGCTCCCCTGCATGTCCGTCGAGTAATACTGCGAAAGCCGCGGGTCTACCTGCCCGCCGGCTGTAGCACTCGCAAGGGCGTTGGCGAAGTCAATGCCAGAGCTCCCGAAGGCGTTGGCAGGCATGCCGCCATTAGCTGCTCCACCCGTGGGGCTGCCGGTCAGCATTTGCCGAATGAATTGCGTAGTGCTCCCGCTCTGCGGAGTCGGCTGGGGCTGCTGAGGTGGAGGTGTCGGCGGTTGCTGCTGTGACGGCTGCGCCTGTGACTGCTGGGAGGACTGTCCCGATTGGGAGCCCTGCATGGATGAAATCGCCGCGACAATCTGCTGAAGCATTTGCGGCGAGAGTTGCGGCTGTCCCGACTGTCCCGGTTGCTGCGCTTGAGGCGTCGGAGGTGCAGCGTTCACCGCGCCGGCATAGTTGCTTCGGGTCGAAGGGTCATACATCGAATGCAAGTGCGATAAGTCCAGCGGCCGGATCGTCCCCGAATTGAGCATCTGCGATGCGAGAGTGTTTCGCGTCGAAGACATTCCCTGCTGCTGGGCGAGCAACGCTGCCTGCTGCGGCGATAGCTGGATGTTCGATGACCAAGTAGGAACGCCATTCGGACCCGCCGGCCCCTGGGTATAGGTGATGCTCCCCCACGGGGTCTGCTGGTTGACCCGATTTAGCTGGGCGTTCGCAATTGCGGTCGCAATATTCGATTGCGACTGGGCAGCCGCTGTCTGGCTCGGGTCAGGCGCAGGCGGCGCGCTCGGGCTCGATTTCACGAGAAGTCCTTTCGATCCATCGGCATTCGTTTCTCAACATGCCGTAGATCACGCAGTCGTCATCTGCAAAACCCTCGCGGATGGTTCCTTCCAACACGAAACCAAGTCGCTCGAGGAATCTGCGAACGGACGCCATGGACTTCCCGGTATAGGCTGTCAGGCGCTTCACTTTCAATTGCAAAAACGGATAAGCAAAGAGCGCGTAGAGAGTCTCCCTCGTGGCCCAGCGCGGCGTCGAGGATGCCATCGCAATCCGCATACTGTTGCCGCGGTACTCGTCATAAATCAGGCCGGCGACCAATCCCGAATCATCCGCGAATCCAATAGTCGTGAACTTTTCGAAGCCGCCATCGGAATGCGGAGCTCGGGCACACACCCACTCGGCCACCACGCGGTCCTGCCCATAGATGACCTTCATAGTTGCGCCCCGACTTCAAAAACATAGTCCACGCTCATCCAGGAGATAAGCGCGGTACTGCTGGCGACCTTCATGTGGATGGCCGCGGAATATCCAACGCCATTCACGCCCTGCCAAGTCTTTTGAATCTGCGTGGTCGAACCCCAAGGCGTCGTGTTCCAGAGGGTCGTATTCCACGGAACCCCCGACGACCCGGAAAAGGAAGCCGTCCCAGTAGGGCTGTTGCTCGAAAAGTCCACGTCCAGGCCGATCACCGGCGTTGCAGTCCCCGCAGTATTGAAGACGGGCCGAACCATCGTGAAGCGCTTCAAAAGCCCAGGACTCCCGAAGTATTGGAAGGCGGTCTGCACTTCGCCAAAGATGAGTGTCCCGGCGTCCGAGGTTCCGCGATCGCACTTGGCGACGAACGCGGAATTGGGCGTGCTCCCCAAATTGCTCCCGAACCAGAGGTCATCCTTCAGGAGGGCGAAGACGTTCGGATTCCAGCCGGTGAAGCGACTCCAAGAGCCCGTGATCGTGTTCTGGACATATTGGTACTGCGTGGCGTTTTCGCTCTGCGGGACGTTGACGATGAACTTGTTCCCGATCGGATAGAGGATCGGCTGCCAGCCGAAGTTGTTGCCATACCTCGCAACGTCCGTGTTGACGAGATTGAGGATCTTGGAGGAAAGCGCCTCCTGAAGCTGCGAGCGATCGGTGAGCATCGCCTTCGAAAGCGGCATGAACCCATCGGCGCAAATGATGATGAGATCAGAGCCAAGTTTTTCGAAGCAGCGTCTTCCAATGGGGCGTCCGACCCGGAAGACCGCAACAAGCGACCAACTTCCCGAGTTCGAGGGGTCATAGCCTTGATAAACCGCGATCTGTCCTTCCGAAGACAGGAAAACCGCATATTCATTGATGCCGGCAGCGTTATCGACGGTCCATGTCGCCATCGCCATCAAGTAGCCGCCCAAGGTAAAGAGCGGCGAGAGATCGAGGGAGTTTGCGGCCCCCGCAATGCTATTCAGCGGCAGATACCAAACCCGGAAGCTATTCTTCTCCACCAAATAGAAGCGATTCTTGAAGCTGTTGGCATGAATGCACTTGGAGGTATCTATTCCCGTGATGTCATGGCTTCCATCCCCATCGGTCCACCAGGAAGTTCCGTCATAGCCGCGGAGTTTGTCAGCGCCGTTGACGGCAAGGAGATATTGTCCCCCAGGCGTTCCCATGTTGGCCGACTGCCAGCGGGCATTCGTAAGCCCCGCCTGCACTGCAGCGCCGACAGCCCCGCTCGAGGTCACGTCATAGAAGGCCGTCCCCGACGCGCAGAACATGGCCTGCTTGGTAGCCGAGGTGTACGGCATGAGGCTTTCCACATGGGCGGGAAGCCCCGTCACCCATTGCGTATAGCCCTTCCTCAAATCAACCGTGGTCGGCGTGCAGAAGAAGTTGTCAAGGATGACCGCATCCTGCGGAGGCATCGCCGCGAGGGAGTCTCGAGCGTTCAAACCCCCAATGGGAGAGGTGATCGAGGTGGATTTCGCAACAGCGCGGCGCGTGGCGACCATCATGAGCCGTACCCGCTGTCAGGGATCTGCGTCCAGTTGATGAGGACGTTGGAAACTTTCGGCGCGAGGGAGAGCGTGGGCGAACCGGCATCGTTCGCCTTGGCGATGTCGAGTTCCTTCTGGTAGTCCCTATCGAAGACGGGGGCGAATCCCTTGATCTCGAAATACTTCTTCTTCAGCCCCAACACCATCAAGCGGTCGGGGAAGATGCACGTATCCGTATCGACCGTGAGGGAGGTCTTCGCTGCTCCCGTGGTATCCGCAGCCCAGCTATTGGCGATGTACTCGAATCCCAATACATCGCCAGTCGTCACCATGGGCCAAATCTGCAGTTTCGAGCCGAAGATGCGATAGCGAATCCGCGGGCCGGTCGAGATATACCCCGAGATCAGCCATTCCCATTGCTGGGCCGTCTCAGGCCCCAGCATTTCCCAGTGCTTGGTCTTGTCCCAGTGGGTGCGATCGATCTGCCGGTCATAGTCCGAGGGCATCGCATACTTGACCTTCGCCAGGGTGAAGGTCGTTCCCGTAGCAGTTCCAGTTGCCGGCTGGGAAAGGGTGAGCGTCGATCCGCTCGGCACTGCTGTGATGAAAGTGCCGTTGTTGATCCCGACGCCCGAGATTTGATAGTTCGAGTCGATGCCCGCGGTAGATACGATGTTGCTGACCGTAGAAGATCCTGCGGCCGTATCTCCGACCAAGGTTGTCGAGGTCGTCGTGAAGATGTATTGCTTGTTCAACGCCTCCCACGGAAATTCCCGCGACACCTCATAGCCCACGGCATTGAGGAGCGCGAGTTGCTGAATCACGTCCGTTGAAGAATTGCCCGCCACGCTCGCAGGCACAGCAAGCCCCATCTCGCCCGTGGCTTGCTGGACGAGCTGAAGCATCGTGGTCATTCGGGCGCGACCCCTTCTTTAGTCTTCTTCGTGTACTTGCGCTTCGGCTTGGACTCCGCAATGCGCGCCTGGGTAACGGCTTCGATTTGAGCGCGCATCTCCGCCAAAGCCTTCTCCGTGTCCTCGCGGATCTTCTTGTTTTCTTCTTCCAGGGCCTTCGCGCGATCCTCGGCCGCTTGCGTAACTGCATCCTCCTTGGCAAGTGCCAGGAACCGGATTGCATGATCCCGGAGGGCATGTGGCCCCATGCCAGCGATCATTCCGATGCGCTGCAGGTTCGCGTCCGTCATGCCGGCGACGTTCTCGACGGTGTAAATCTTGAGCGCTCGCAGTTCTTCGACCTGTGACTGACTGAGGCGCGGCCACTGGGAAAGCGGGGTTCCGACTTCCCGAGTGTCCGAGCCGTGGGTGTTCACGTAATGCGCCCACTGCAGCGGGAAGCGCTGCTTGTGATCCTCTCGAACCGGCGTTACCACGATGCTCGTGGCATCTCCTGGGACCATGATCTGCACCATGTCCACGTCCTGGAAGATGGGCCTTCCCTCTTTCTCGGAGAGAAAGTTGTTCTGCAGCGCCTCCTTGAAGAAGCGAACTGCCAGGCGACTGTCGGGATTGACGGGGCCGGCAAAATCCGGGTTATTCAGGTCAGAGGCAAGAAGCGATGAGGCCATGGCTTTCCTTTAAGGGATTAAAGGTCGGGAGTTTTCAGGAAGCGGGATCGACGGGGGCGGGCTCGATAACAGGCTCCGGCTCGACAATCGGCGCAAACACGGGCTGCTGCTCCTCGAAGTACTTCACCACCAGCGCCGCGTACTTTTCGACGTGATCGGAGTTGTCCGGCTGATCGGCCTTTGCGAACGCCATGGCAAGCATCTTCACTTCATCGGAAGTCATGTTTTCTCCACATAGAAAAGGGCAGATGCGCCCCGGTTTTCGGACCAAAGAATCTTCCCGAACGAGCGAAATTGATCCGCCCACCACGCATAGGGAAAGACGGAAAGGTGAAGTTGCCTGCCGATGAGGGAGCCCATGGAATCGGGCTCGAGGCTGATCTGGAAGAAGGCCTTCGGCGTGCAAGCGAAGATATTTTCGAGGACCGAACGAACGTCCTGCGGCGGAATGTGCTCCATCACATCGGCGCAAAACCCATACTCCGCACGCAGCCCCATGGGCTTGGTAAGGTCGCATATGGTGAGAGGAAGATCGACATCACGGTCCAGGCAGTTCTCCGCGAAGTCCACAAGCCGCATGCGAGCTCCGGTCATGTCGCGGACTCTCTGGCCCCCTCTCCCGGTTCCGCAGCCGAAATCGATCACCATGTGGCCGGCATCGATTCCGCAAACCTCCACGAAGGTATTGGCGACCGATTCCCCCGGAGACACGATGCGGTATTGATCTTCCTTCCACATCGCGCGGTACTTCTCCTTCTCCGAGAGCTTCGTGTTGAACATGTCGGGAAGAAGGCCGGAGCCATGGACCGAAATCTTGCAACCCGCATCCATCAAAGCCCGCGCCCTGCTCGGGAAGTATTGGGCTTGGAGCCGCATCGTGAGTGAGGCTGTATATTCCTTGCCGTTGAACTCCACGATCGTGAGGGGGTCGCCGTCATTCATGCTCTGCTTGAACGCATGCCCCGCGGCCCCGCGGTGCGAGGAGTCGTACCCAAAGCAGTGGATGGTGCGATAACCCATCACATAGGCGAGGAGGAGCGCAGCATTTCCGACCGTAACCGCTCCACCGACCATGCAATAGTCGTCTTCATACTCGGGAAATTCCGGAGCAATCTCCCCATGGGTGGCGTGCCAGAGCTTCGCGCTCGGAATCCGCTTGAAGCACTCGGGATCCACCTGGGAGGCAAAGAGATATTGCTTCGCCGGCCCGATGAGGTCGGCGGTTTCCCTTTGGGCATCGAGAATGACTTGGTACTCCGGGGTAATGCCCTTTCCGAACAGGAATTTCCCGGCACCATTCAAGGCGAAGACATCGCCATCGATGGCTTGGATTTCTCCCAGGGTATCGGCAAGACTCGGCCCCGAGCCGCACAGGATGGCGATCCGCTCATGTGCTTCTTCGAGCTTCTGCCATCCTTTGCGTCCCGCAGAATTGACGCGGATGTTGTCCATGATTCTCTCCGTCGAGGTATTGCACTCGACATCAAGGGAAACCCGGAGCGGTTCACTCGCTCCGGGGTTCCAATGGACCCATTCCGTTTTCAAGTGATGCGGCCCTGCATGTGCGGACGGTTGATGATGAGAGTGACCGTCGTGGGCGTCGTGGCCTTCGCGGCCGTAAGAGCGCCCTGCACTTCCTTGCCCGTCGCCGTGGCCGCAATGAGGCCCGTGGTAAGCACACCCACCGCCGCATTGGAGCCGAGCGCCAGCGCCGAGGTCTTCTTCGCAACCGCCGTCCCGCTGATCTGATACCAGCTCCACTTCGAGGAACTGGTATTGGCGACCATGGCGATGGCGATCGGCTGCGGCTTGTTCGCTCCCACTGGAGCCAGGGCGGTCGTGAAGCTCGCGGTGTTGTAAGTCACCACGGAGCCCACGGCAGTCGAGGCAACACCTGCCAGAAGGATGAACTCACCGGAACCCAAGGTCGCATCCGTCGCGCGGACGACCATCCCCGGATACATCGGGGGGCTGGGGGCCGCGGACGAAGCGTTGGCCTGAGTGACCCCGGAATCGGTGCCCGTGATGGGCAGGATGCCGGCAATGGGATTGCTGATGATGTAGTTGGACATGGTTTCTCCTTACGCGATCAGGACGCCCTGGAACTCGCTTCCAGAGGTCGTGAGGTTGCCGGCCCATCCGTAGAGCTTCACGATGGCGTCTTGGTTGATCGCTTGGCGTTCTCCACCGATGGGCACGAAGTTCCGATCCTTGTGGGGGCGGAAGAAGATGTAATCGGTGTTGAGCGCCCACATGTGGTTCGCGGTCGCATTCGAGCCGATACCACCATCCAGCACCACGTCCGCCGACATGCCGCCGCCATAGAATTTCAGCTTGGCGAAGCCGGCACCCGCAGAACCGTCCCCATCCGAATTGACGCGCTGGATGGCCTGCAGGCTTTGCACGTAGAAACTGAAGTAGTTGTTGTCGGCCACGAACAGGTCCGGGCGATCATTGCCGCGGACGAGCTTCAGGGCAAGGTTCGTCATGTACTGCTGGATGTTCGCGCTCGAAACAGCCGCGCCCCCATCCGTGACACCCGAGTACTTCGAGGAGCGCCAGAACGTCCACGTCCCGCGATCAATCCCGCCATAGGTTCCGCTGCTCGGGGTGTCGGGAACCGCGGCCGCAAGGCCCGTGATGTTCTTGCCCCCGTTACCCGTGCCATCCAGGTAGATGTCCGCCGCAATGCGGTTGAGGATCCGGGTTTCGGAAACCTTCATGCGGCCATCCAGCAGGTCGATGATCTGTTCCTTGCCGGAGTTCTGCAGCATCTCGAGGCCCGACATCGTGACCGCCGCCGCGTACTGGGTGAAGCTGAATTGCGCCGCGGTGATAGGGCTATCCGGGGAGACGTTCAGGAACTCATATCCCGAGTAGCTATTCACGTTGTTGGTGGTCGTGTCGTTGTACATCAGCTCCTCGAGGATCACGTTACCGCCGGACACGGGGCGGACGTTGCCTTTCTTCCTCAGTTGTCGCAGGAGCGCGTTGTTGTTCTCCAGGTTATCGGCCAGCACGCCAGAACGACTTTGAATCGTCGTGGCGATGATGTCCGTCACCGAACTGTTGGGGATTGCCATGAAAGAGGTCTCCTAGATAGGTGTCAAACCCGACCCCCCGGCCCTGCGTGGGATTCCCACGCTTCTTCGAGCTGGGAGCGTCTGTCCTTTGCCGTGCTGGTCGTCACCTGTCCGCTAGGAGTAGAAGATTTCGGACTGACAGCCTGGGCTCTGGCTTTCTGGACGACATTGGTCTTCGTGGTTTGTTGGGAGCGGCGGTTTACCTCCTCCTCGAACAAATCGTCACGAAATCTCACTGCCATCTTGTAGGCCATGGGCAGATCCGTCGCGGCACCTTTCTCAAGGAGTTGAGCCATGTCTTCACGGACTGCGTCGAAATGGGGATAGGTCTGCGCATCCCCTTGCGTTTTCTGAATCTCATGCTGAATCGCCTGCAATTCCGCTTGCTGCTTCCAGTTCGCAACGCCGCCCACTTGAGATTCAAGTTGTTGAATCTTCTCCATGAGCTGCGCCACGATCGGATGAACGCCGCCACTGGGCTGCTGGGGAGCGCCCAGCGGGACGTTGTACTGACGGGCCAATGTCTGGATGAGCTGCAACTTCTGATCCGGCGTGCCCTTCACGAGCACGTAATGCGCTTGGCCTAAATCCCGAATCCACTGAGCGGGTGCCATGCCGCGGCTCTGAAGCTCCCCCATGAAAGGGTTGATGGCTTCGTAGAGTTCAGCGGCTTTGGAGGCTTCGGTCTTGTAGGTCGAGACGCCCGTTTTGTAGTCGTTCTCCCGCTGGATGTTGTAGTCGGCGAGTTTCTTGGCTTCCTCCGGCGTGAGGGGAATGCCTTGGGCCAACTTGTCCTGCAACGGGAGATATTCTTTGCGCCAAGTCGTGATCGAAGGCTTTGGAGCCTCCTGAACGACCGGCGTTTCTTCCTTCTTCGCAAATCGCCCAGCATCGTCTCGCGCCCGCTGCTCCGCGCTCGGGAGTGTTCCCGCTTCGGCGAGCTCTACGTTGGCTTCGAGAGTTTCGCGCAGAGTGGTCTGCGGCTGGACGGTTTCTTCCATGTCTTTTCCTTTAAGCCGAGGTCATAGCGAGCCACTGCGTAGAGCTCACGCAGTTGTATTGCGTGAACTTGAACGTGAGTTGAGAGAACGCGGCATTGCCCGTCCCAAGTCCAGTCCCCACAACCGCAATCGCGGCACCCACGGGCGGGTAAACCTTGAGGGTCGAACCGGCGTTGTTGAAGACGAGCGCCTCATCGCCAGGAACGCCGGCGGGGAGAATCACGCCCTTGCTGCCATCAGCGCCCGTCACGATGTTGAGCGAGCAGACGAGTTGCGCAGCGTCGGCCTGGGAACTTCCCGCAGCGGCAAGCGAGCTATTCACCTGACCGCCGAGGGCCTGAGCTTGCCCCGCCGAAAACCCACCGCCCATCACTTCCCTTGCATAAGCCATGGTTAACTCCTTATCTTTTCATTCGCCACCTGAATGAGCGTTTCCTTGAGCCCCGGTGGCGATGCAAGGGGCTTGGCCTGCAGATACTTGGTTTCGTTTCCGATCTCGGTGCAGTTGTGATCCCGAAGATGCTCGCGGTGCCTCGAACGGCTGGAAATGATCGAACCATCGATCATCGAGCGATAAGGTTGGATGTCGTTGGCGACCATCGCGGGACAGATCACGCGCGTCATCTTTTCCCCGCAGCACTCGGGAAGGTCGTCATAGCGGGCGAAGGAACGGAAGATGTCCTCCTCGCTCTCACAGACGGCACACCTAGCCCGGTACATTGGAATTTGGGGCCTCCTGTGTCTTCTGCGGCTGATCCTTGATCGCGCCGCCTTCGGCCTCGGCTTTTGCGGCCGAAAGAGCGGCGGCGGCGAGGGTCGTCTTCGCCTGGATCTCGGCGACGGCGATCTTGGTCTTGTTCTCCTCCATCACTTTCCAGCGCTCGAAGTCCAATTCCTGGGCCTTGAATTGCGCATCGAGTTCGGCCTTGCGCTGATCGATTGCCGCCTTCATTTGCGCCTCGCGCTGCGCTCTCGCGTCTTCCATTTGGTTTTGCTGCATCGCCTGCCGTGCCTGCGCCGCCTGCTGCGCCTGGGCAACTTGAGCATCCAACTTCGCCTTGAATTGGTCGTAGGCAGCTTTGGCTTGCAGGGCTTGCTGATCCTGTGCAGCTTTCTGCTGGAGCTCTTGGGATTTCGCTTGAGCCTCGGCTTGAACCTTCGCCATCTCGGGATCGGGCTTCTGCTGCGGATTCGCCGCCGCCTGCTTCAAGGCGTCCGCAGCCTGATCGACCGCGCCCTCCAAGGTCTTGCCGACCTTGAAGCCGGAGACAATGAAGCGCAGGAGTTCAAGGAGAAGCGGAGCGATCTGCGGAATGGACTGAGCGGCTGGGATCGCCTCCTTCAGGTAATTTCCGAGCGCGGTGGCAAGCTCCATGCGGTCCTGCTTTTCCTGAAGCTCGTCCATGTAGATCATGGAATCGGCTTCTATCTCGATGCGGAAGTCCCGAAGCGGCGTGGACTTCAGGAGCTGCAGGGCTTGCGGGACAAGCTGCTGATCTTCGTCCGAAAGCGTCGAAGCCCCACCAATCGCGGCCAGCGTCTCGGGTTGGAACTGCTGGCACATGATCTGTGCCTTGATCTGGAGGATTTCGGTGGCGAACTGGGCAACGTCGGCCTGCATCGATCGCAAGCTCATGGACCCGAAATTACCCTTCATCTTCTGAGCGGTCGCCGTCTCATTGGGATCGCTCGAGCCGCGGATGATGTCCGCAAGGCCCATGATTTCGTAGACCTGGTTCTTTTGAACCTCTGCAGCGGCGTAAAGCTCTTTCAGGGCATTGAAGATCGCGGTGAGGTCTATAAGGTCGATCGCGCCCCTAAGCCCTTGCTTCTCGGCAAACGCAGCCCAGTTCTTGACGGGCAGGAGGGTGCCGTTCTCGCCCTCGGTAAAGAGTCTGGCAAGTGCGGGGAAGGAATCGTCATAGACGCCCTTCACTTGCAATGCCTTCACCAGCCCATTGATGCGATCGGCAATGAGATCCAGCGTGTTCGCCTGATCCTGGTATTGCGCGTAATCCGGGACCGGGACCAAGCTGTCATTGGTGAGGGTCGCAAAGAGCGGGCGCGGACACGGCCAGAAGTTTTCAAGTTTCAGCGGATCGGGCTTTTCGTCCACGAACTTGCCCAGTGACTTCGAAAGCCAGAGCGCCCGCTTCGTTTTCTTGTCCCAAATCTCGTAGATCAGGGCTTCGTATTTCTGCTCGCCGCCGCTCGTCCTCTTGTTGTCTTCGGGGGTCGTATCGAGCGGGATCTTCTCGCCTTCTTCCTTGAAACGCTCGATCAGCGCCTCGCGGTCCATGTAGACCTTGCGCCAGACGCCGGTTACTTCCTCCCACGTCCGGGCGATCGTGTGGCCGAAGTCTTTCCAGTAGACGTAATCGGTCGGCGCGGATTCATACTCGAGTGTTTCGTCCACCTCGGCGTCGGTGTCCTCGCTCACTTGGACGCCTTCGCTCAGATCACCGGGTTGTGCGGAGATGTGGGGCTCATAGCGAACCCACGAGACCCCCCTGCCGCCAAGGAAGCGATCCAAGACACAGGAGTTCATCGTCGCCCGGTAGTCCGGATAATGCTCGATCTCGAACTCCAGGGCACGCTCGAGGAGCAATGCAGCTACGCGCCCAACGGGATCCGAATCCTTGAAGCGCCGGCTCACATCGGGGCGCGGAAGGCGTGAAAATACTGCGGGCTTTGCGACACGGATGTTCGACCAAAGGATGTTGAATCGACACTCCATCGTGTCTTTGTTGCGCTCCTCATCCCGATAGCGCTTGACGATCTTCTCGACCCTGCCCTGCCATTTCTTGAACTCGCGTTCATACACGGCAATGGCGTTGATCCACTGCTGTACGTCGGAGTCGATGGTTTTAGCGGCCACGGGTCGTTGTCATTTCTAATGCGCAGTTCATTGGATGGCGTAGATCGCGCCGGACATATGGGTGAGCTTGTCCGTCGCCGTGCCGCGGGTGTACTTGATCGTGAGTGTTTGTGAGGCCGTCGAATCAACCGCCCCAGCCGTAAAAGCCGAGGTAACGATGCTGCCGCTAGCGAACTGCTGCGTGTAACCCTCTTGGTTGCCCGTGGCGCCCCGGTTCATGATGAAGGTTTCATGCCGCCCGAGAGCGACACTGGCGAACGTGTTGGTATCAAAGTCCGTCGCGTTATAGACGACTCCGATGATCTTCGTATCGGCGTTATTCGTCGCCGCAAGGTGATTCACGATGCGAAGTTGGCCGTTGGCGCCAAACGTGCCGCCCGGAATCGTGATGGTCGGCCCGGAAATCTGTGTCGTGACGCCCGTATAAGCGCCCGGTCCCGTCGTGCTGAATGCGGTCGTGGTTCCAGCGGTCGGCGTCCCGCTCGTATACGTCGAGTTGTAGACCGCCCCGACCGTCGAGGAGGACATGACACACCACAACCACCCAGCGGCTGCGGGAACCCCTGCGGCAACGGCGCCCGCGGGAAGATAGAGCCAGATACCGTCGCTGTAGGTGGTATCAAGCGCGGTGCCGAGAGTGATGGCGCCGTTGTTCGCCATCGTTCCAGTTGGGGCGACGACAAACGGAATCGCCCACTTCGCAACGATGACCTCGGCATTGGTCGATCCGCCCAACGTGACGTTGGAGATCGTTCCTCCGGTAATGGCAACACTGGCCGGGTTGTAGTTGGTGCCGGAGGTCTTCGGCATCTACGGCCCGTAGTAGGTGATGTCCAGCGTTGCCGAGCCCGTTTGCGGGATGAAAAGCATTTGCTCCCACCCCGGCGATCCCACCACTACGTCATAGGCGAGTTCCGATCCGACCGCGAGGGGATAGCCCACTGATGCTGTTGGAGCGGTCCCATCGTCTCGCCAGCGCACGGCATTCGTTTCCGCGGTGACGAGAGCGAGAGTGGTCCCCGAAGGAACTGTCCACCCTTTTGCCGTAGAAAACGATGCGATCTGCTGCTGCCCCAGGCTCCTCAATCCCGCCGTATTGAGATTGGGCATTAGCTGAAGCTCCCGATCGCAAGGCAGGAGAGGATCCCGCCCCCGGCCATCACCGACCAACCTCCGAGCATCGAATACACGCCGAGCTCGATCTGCATGGGGCCAACAGGAATGTTCGGCCCCGGTAGGATTGCCTCGTATTCTTCCCCACCATCAAAGAGGAGGATGGAAGCGTTGTTGGGGTTCTGGACGTTGAACACCAGGCGTTGGAGCCTATCGCCCGCATTCCCACCCGTTGGCCCTGCCAGCGGGTAGGAAACCACCGAGGGCGACACACTGATAAGCGAGAACGCCCGCGGGGTTGTGACCGCCGTTTCATTCAGGCCGGCCATCAGCGCTCGATCCAGCCCATTTCAACCTGATACGTCGCCGCAGTCGCCGCGTTGCTCGTGCCAAAGAGCGAGAGGCACATGCAAGCGTTCTGGCCAAGGATGACCGGCGGGCAGTTGATGGTGATGATCTGCGCGGCCGTTCCGTTCAGCACGCCGCCACCGGAAGGCTTGTCCACACCCCCGAATGTGAAGATGGTCGTGTCCAGCGTGACCGGAATCGCGGAGCGCAGGATCGCGCGGCCCAACGTTCGGCCTGAAGCCGAGAGCGCTACGGTCGTAAGCGCTCCCACATTGACCAAGGCAACCGAGTTCGAGGTCGCCTGCATGTTGGAGTTGGCCGGCGTGATCACGGTGCCGCCCGAAGTGAAGCGGGCTTGCACGTTGTCCACGTCAATCACAGCGCGCCAATCTGCCGCCGAGCCGGGAACGGTCTTCAGCAGCAGCTTGATGTAGTCCAGGACGATGCGTTTGCCTGAACCCGCATCGGGGTTGCTGTCGTTGTTGCGCAGCGCGATGAACGCAGAGGCCGTGCCGGAATAGGCCGTGGCGATCGAAGCGGTGATCGCCGTGTTGTCGCTCGCGTTGACCGCGGTGAAGTACGTTCCTTCGTCACACGCCTGCTGGAACGGAGTCAGCGGTTCAGTGAGAAGGTTGCCGTAGGAATCGCATCGAGTCGCCTGGGCGACGTTCTGAAGCTGCTTGGCGGGAAGGGTTCGATTGGTGATGGCCACGGACAAATCCTTTACAAGGGATTAGTAGGTGGCCCTTAAAATATGCGGCACTAACCGCTAAGTCATGTAGATTCCATGGAGAAAAACCACAAGCGCGTGGAGAGAATTAGATTCTCGATCGCGGCGCTTTCGTGGACTTCCACAATTCCTCAAGCGAGACGGATGGAACTCCGACTGCAACGCCTCGAATTGGCGGGTCCTTGGGCGGCGGAGGCTCGGCCTGCTTCATCACTAGGCACCCATAGCTGTAGCCATCGCCATCGTGGGATGCCCAATCGTGCAGCGGCTCGGAACTGAAGGTCTTTTTCTCCTCGTCGTATTCGAATGACCAAGCGCGAAGGCCATTTAGGCCCTGCTCGCACTTGGTGGCGTGAAAGCGAACGCGAGAGGTAAGGACTCGAGCGGCGTTGATCCTGTCGGCCTTGGAGCTGTTGGGGGTGATTGCTACATGGTCGGAGCCGAAGAAGCTGGCGAATATCTCCACCGCCGAACGTTGGGCGGAGAAGGTCTTAGCCCTTGCGTCGTGGGGCAGCCAAATCCGGCCGATTGGAGACTTTCGGCCCTGAAGCATGTAGCGCCCGATTCTCTCCTTGAGGCGATAGCACCATTCCTCGGCGTCTATGCCCCAACCAGAGTCATGGTCAATGATGCGATAACCGCCGATGGCCGCTTGCCAGAACCACCAGGTTGCGGTGTCCCGCCTTCCGATGTCTGCGAAGATTTCAAGGGGCTGGCCGAACTCGTCAAACTCTACATCGTCGGTGATGCGGCCTTCCTTCTCCGCAATGCCGAGCGTGCGGGCTAGGATGGATCCCAGGTTGGCGGCCTCGAAGCTGCAGAGATATTCCTGCTCGAACTTGGCCCGCCCATAGTCCTCGCCAAACTCGGCGATGTAGGCCTTGAGCTCGTAATCGAGTTGGGCCGCGGTGAAAACCCCTGTATCGGTCGCATCCAGGACTTGGGCGAATGCATCGCCGCCGGCCAGCATTTCCCGCTCTGCAGCCTTGAGCGTGGTGTAAGCATGATTCCTACCCCGCGGCGTCGTAATGAATAGCTGCCAGCCCTTGTTCTCCGCGATGATCGGTCGGAGGTAAGCCCTGACGGCAGGATCGGCGAGCGCCCATTCCGAGTAGACAATCCCAGCCGGGGTTGTGCCCACCAGGGCGTCATAGCGGTCGGATCCCAGCACTTGCCACGTAGAACCGATCTTGAAGCCGATCGCCATCTCGTCATTGCGCGTCCAGGCTCGAAGCTCTGGAGGAAATGCATCATCGATAAGACGCTTGCCCGTGCTGGGACTCACGGCATCCCACACAGCCTTACGAGCCTGGGCGTACTCCGGCAACATGTGCCAGTAGTTCCCCACACGCTCATGGGCCTTGCACGCAGCATGGTTCAGCCCAATGGCATCCTTGCCAGCCCGGCGATGCCACACCAGCTCAGCGTGTCGCCCACCGTTCTCGAGGTACGTCCAAGCGGGTAGCTGGTAGTCCCGCGGTCGCCAGTTATTTGGCAGTCTTACCCGTGCCAAATCTCACCACTTCGACCGTGACGTTCGTGTCCACCTCGGCGGCGATAGTCTGGTGGGGCTTTCCGTCCAATCTATCGCCCAGTTCCTTGAAATAACCTAAGTCCGCATCTTGGAACATTTTCCGCACAAAGGCGTCGGCTGCCATGTCCACGCCGGCCATCTTCTTGCTCACGTCCGTGGGGCGCTCTTTACCGGACGCGATTCTCTCCAAGGCGCGCTCGATCGCGGCGGCCCATTGCTTGCCCTTAGCGGCATTCTGGTTTCCAAGAGGAGCGCCCATCAACTCTCCCGAATCTCGATGCCGTTGCAGGCCTTCATGAGGCGTTTCTTGAGGTTGTATACGGGCGTTTTCATGCCCTTCACGTCCTCGACAACCTCCGCCCACGAGCCGTGGGCGTACTCGTCATAAACGAAGTCGGCGCGGTATACGCAGACCGTAGCCCCGTTTATCTTGACGGCATAGGGCACCTCGAGGCGGAGGTTTCTGATCCTTCCCTCGGCCTGCAGGAGCTTTAACGCCTTGTAGCGCTTCCCTTGTTTGATGGAGGGAAAGCGGATGCCGTCGATTTCAACGGGCTTGGCTTTGTACTTGTTCGCCTTTCGCGCGCCGGCATAGCCTGCGACTACTCGGCCCAGGACGGCGTTCATGCCACCCTCATCACGCGCCAGCCATCTTCAACCTTTCGGGTCTGGATCTTGATGCCGGCATACCTGGCTGCAGCTCGAGCGGCCTCTTTCACGTCCTCGGCCATGCAGACAAATGACTCTCCGACTTGGAGCTCCCTGATTTTCTTTCCGAGATAGCTAAAGGGCCTTCCTGGCATTTCGATCCTTTCGATGGGGCCTATGAGCGTCAGGCAATACGCCAAAGCCGCCATCCCTCCTCCACCCTGCGCGCCGTCACCTTGATGCCTACGCGCTGCGCCGATCGCGTAGCACTCTGATAGCTGCCTTCTGTCTTGCATAGGATCGATTCGCCTATTTGAATCTTCATCATTGCTAGGCGCATTGGGCAGAAACTTCTAGCCTTCTTGGCTAGAGGCGGAATCGGTATGCCCCTCTCGATTGGCACTTCAATTCGTCGTTTCTCTATGCGCGCGCTCATGCAGCTATTCCGGCAGCGTTTATGTGAGCTTCAATGCGCGCTTTGTAGGAAGGCATCGTCTCACCTCGCTTTGCCTCCATTCCCAATGCCCTTCCGGCCTGCATGATCCCTTCGTCGCTGGCGTACCAGCCCTTGGGGACTTTGCTTTTGGAAAACTTATCCACAGGGGGGAGGGGTAAAGCACTACCTGTAGGTGTAGTTGTAGTTGTAGATGCTTCTGCTAGTTTCACTAGTGGCGTCGAGTTCGCGCTAGTGCCGTCTAGTTTTTCTGTGGATAACTTCTTCTTTCCGCGGTTTTCATTCCACCACTTGCGCTTTCGCTCGCGCTCGGCTTCGGAGTCCAAGAGATCCCTGTATTTGGCGTGATTCAGGAGCTTCCAGCCGCCATCAATGGCCGCGATACGCCTGCCCTCATGGTCGGGCGTGCGGCTGAATTTGTCGGGCTGCTGGAACCGCTCTAGCGCAACCTGGCACTGCTCAAGGGTGACATTCGCGCGCTTCGCAAGGCCGGGGATGCTGGCGAGCACTTCCCCGTCCCGACTCGCCATCGCAAGCATGGTGATCCACACCACGCGGGTGGAATCGACTTCACACCAAATTGTTGACTCAAGAATCTGCTCGAACAGTTTCGTGTAGCGGTATCCCATCCAGTCCTCGCTAGGCTAGACACGCCTTATCTAGCAGCCCTTCCACTTGCTCCATGTTGGAATGCTGTGCTTCCACAAATGCCTCTTCGCTTCGCGTAGCTTTCTAGCGTGCGATTGCCGCATCCGACAGCGATTCCCTACACCCGAACTAGCGTCCGTCCGACAGACTTGGACTGCCTTCGGCGCGAAAGTGGTATCAAGGGGAATTGCAAACTCGTGGCTACCGAAGCGCAAAATCATTGGCCCTCCCCTTCCGCGATCGCCGCGGCAAGGCAAAGCCTCAAGACATGGCCCTCAATCTCGCCCGCGGAGGGGTCGTAGCGCTCCTCGAAGTCGGGCATCGTGAGGGCGACGAAGGGAAACCAATCCTTTCGGAGCGGCCCCTGGGCAATGAGCCAATCGCCTTCGAAGATGCAGCGCGCTCGAGTACGCAGGTACTCGCTGGGCTTCATCATGCGACCTCCCATTCAGGACATGGGGATCCATGCCGCTGCTTGGCGATCGCGGTTCCACGTCGAACAATGAGCTTGCAACGCGAGGCCTTGAGGAAGACTCCACCCCAGGCCTTGGGAACCGGAGTCTCGAAGCCCCGAAGCTGGCACCAGCGCCTTACATCTTCGGATGTGAAGTAGCAGCCCTTCCGGGCTTGGCAGAACTCGCAAAGCATTGCGTAGGCGACTGAAGACCAATCTGGATCAACGTTTTCAGCGTGCCGGCGGGCTCGAGCGATTCCCTCGTCTCGCTGGGCTGTCCAGTCGATGGAGAGCTGTTCGCTCATTCGTCCCAATCGAGCTTCCGCGGCTCGGTAATCGCCGTGCCGGCCAATGTCTTGTAGGCCTCGTACACGTTGCGATCGACGCAAACCTTGGACTTGTCCACCAACTTGAGGCCCAGCACGTCGATTAGCCGCGGCACGTCATCAAGCAGGATCCCCGAGGTTCCGTAGCCGACTTTCTTGGCCCAAGACTCGCCCTTTCCCATCGCCGCATCCAGCGCAGCGTCCTTCATTTCCTCGAAGCGTTCCCGAAGCGCGCCCCTCTTTGGGCGTGACTCGGGCGCGGGGAAGTCGGTAACGTCTGCCGTCATGAAAATCGACCGCAATAAAATGGCCCCTGCTCGGGGCCGAACGCGCCTACCGTCTTCACTCGGTGAAACAGGCGCGGGGAGGAGGTCATTGCGGACGCGCCTCGATGGGGAGGCGGTCCAGGGCATCACGAAGTGTCTGCAGGCGCGAAAGCCGAGGCTCTGCGATGGCCCCGCGCGCGAAGCGAACGACCCATGAATAATCGAGCTCGCCTACTCGCGCAAGCGCAGCCCATTGCCCCTTTCGCGCAATCACCTCAGCGCGAAGGGCTGGAATGTCGGGAGCGTTCATGGCCCAAAGTCTAGGAATATTTGCCGGACATGTCAAGGTACATATTCCTAGGACCGCGCGGGACAATGCAGAAATGCCTAAACCGCCCATGGTCCCGGAGTCAGAAAGCCGCCGCGGCCTTTCTGGCACTGATACGGTCGTCATCGGCAACATCAACCGGCTCTATAAGCAGCACGGCACGATCGCCGGGAACCAGTCCCAGCTCGCTCGAGACGCGAAGATTGATCAGACCTTCATCAGCAAGCTGCTAAAGGCTAAAACTTCGCTTTCAGTCACTACGCTGCACCAAATCGCCGAGGCTTTGGGCGTAGCTCCCTGGGCGCTCCTAGTCCAAGGGGACTGGCCGCTCAGCAACCCGCCCGTCCTGCAGCCCCTTTCGGACGCGGAAAAGCGGCTTTACCAGAAGATCCAAGAAGCGGCAGACATGGCCGTACAACTAGGGAGGCAGAGCAAATGAGGGCTATTTACCTGGCCGCGCTCGCATGCGCCGGCTGCGTTAGCATCGCCGATGTAGACATGACGAAGGCCGAGCCAATTTGTGCGCAGCAATGTAGCCAGAATTATTCGTTCTGCGTAGCGCCCGCGGGAGCCGTGATCCCCAAGGCCATCAATAACTATCAGTGCAAACAGGCACTTGAGGGCTGCATTCGGAGCTGCCCGCCCCGCTAAAAAATTTGCTTGTACCTAGGCATAAATGCTTGACAATGCCTGCTGACCTATGCAAATATGCCTCATATCAAGGAGGCAAAGCATGAACGACCGAATCCGGAATGACCCGCTGCTCGCCGCCATGGAAAGGCTGCTCCGCTCGGCCTACGTGGACATTCCCGCCAACCGTCAAGCGATCCAGGAAGCCGAGGCGAAGGTGCATGCCTACCTTCCGGGGATTGGCTATCAGGACATGACGGAGCCCCAGCGGGAAGGACTCCACGCGCTGGAAAACGAAATGTTCGAGATCCAGATGATGACCTTCCGCGAGTCGGTCTTCGCGGGGGATTCGGACGCTTCCCGCAAAGCCTTCTTCGGTGCCGATTACCCGGTCCTCCTCAAGCAATACGAGTGGGAAGAAGCCGAGGATCGCAAGCCAATCGGCTACGACACGCGCGAAGACGAGGGTTGCCCTTCGTGGTGAGCGATCTCTACGTGCGCAAATCGACCGCCTGGTGGGCTGCGGGGATGGTCTTCCTCGTGGGCGTTTTCCTTGGGCTGGAAGTCATGGGCTATGTCTCGCACCAGCACGACCCCAAACCCGTCTTTGTCCGCATCCCTCCCCAGCCCCAGCCGGTGGACGTGATCGAGTCCATGGGCTGCGCGGAGAAGGCTTCCAAGGCCTACCACCAATGCAAGGCCGCGAAGGTGAAAAAGGGATGAATCCCGACGAGATCCGCACGGCCGAACAGAACAAGAAGTTCCATGCGGCCATCCGCGACATCGCGGATCAACTCGAATGGGCTGGCGGCTCCATGAGCGAGGAGGACTGGAAACGCCTTTTCCTCGCCGCGGCGCACGGCCAGCGCACCGTGCCGAATCCCTTCGACCCGCACGCGCCATTCATCGTGGTGAACGTCCGCGCCTCTCGGGGCTTGGTCGTTCCCGAAATGGCCGACCTCATCACGCAAATCATCGTATTCGGCGACGAGCGCGGCGTGCGCTGGTCCGACCCGATGCTGCGGGAGGTCGCTTGACCAAGAAGGCCAGCCACCACATGGAGCGCGTCGCCTCCATCGGCTGCATCCTCTGCCGCGAGCTCGGGCGCGACTACGTGCCCGCGCAGGTTCACCACATCGGCGACAGCGCCGATCGCAATGACTTCCTGACCATTCCCCTGTGCCCCGAGCACCACCAGGGCGCAACGGGCTTTCACGGACTCGGCGAGCGGGCCTTCAACGCCCGGTACAAAACGAGCGAAACGAAGCTGCTCGCCAAAACTATCGAGAGGCTCGCATGAGCGCAGTTCCCCAAGTGATGCCGAAGGATCTTCCGGTGGCTACGAGCGCCACGACCCTCCTGCAGGTGATCCAGAGCGCAGCGCAGAACCCCGCGGCAGACATCGACAAGATGGAGCGCCTGATGGGGATGTACGAGCGCATCGTGGCGCGCGAGGCGGAAACCGCCTGGAATGACGCGATGGCGGAATGCCAGAAGGAGGTCCGGCAGGTTCACGCCGACGCCTTCAACCCGCAGACGCGCAGCAACTACGCCACATATTCGCAACTCGATGCCGCGCTGCGCCCGATCTACAGCCGGCACGGCTTCGCCATCAGCTACAACACCGCCGCCTCACCGCTGGGGGCCGAGTACATCCAAGTGATCGCGCTGGTTTCCAAGGGCGCGCATACCCGGCCCTACACGATCGACATGCCGCGGGACGGCAAGGGTGCCAAGGGCGGTGACGTGATGACGAAGACCCACGCCACGGGCGCGGGGATGCAGTACGGAATGCGCTACCTCCTGAAAGGGATTTTCAACGTCGCCATCGGGGATCTGGACAACGACGGCAACGACCCGAAGGGCAAAACCGAGCCGGACGCCGAGGGCAAGAAGATCCTCGAAGGCTGCGCGTCCCTGCCAGCGCTCCAGAAGGCATGGGGTGCGCTCACCGCGGCGCAGCGTAAGACGCTGGGCGCCGTGAAGGACGCCTGCAAGGCGCGCATCGAGCAGGCCGACCGGGAGGCGTCCAAGTGACCCAGGGCACCCCCGAGTGGAAAGCCGCTCGCGCCGGCCATGCGACCGCTTCCCGGTTCGCTGACGTGCTCGCCAAGGTGAAGGTCGGTGAAGCGATGGGGCGGCAGCGCTACCGCTGGCAGCTCGTGACCGAGCGGATCATGGCCGCGCCCTGTGAGACGTACTCAAACAAGGCGATGGAGCGCGGGACGCTCCTTGAGCCCGAGGCGCGGGACGCCTACGAAGCCGAAACCGGCGCGTTCGTGACGCAGACCGATTTCCTGCACCATCCTACGGTGGAATGGGTCGGCTGCTCGCCGGATGGCCTGATCGACGCGGATGGGGGGTTAGAAATCAAGTGTCCCGACAACCCGGTGATCCACGTCCAGACGATCCACGGCGGGATGCCTTCGGAGCATCGCGCCCAGGTGCAAGGTCAGATGTGGGTGACGGGACGGAAATGGATCGACTTCGTTTCCTACGATCCCCGGATGCCCGAGGGGATGCAGCTCTACATCGAGCGCGTGAAGCGCGACGACGCCTACATCGCGGAGCTTGAGAAGGAAGTCGCCGCCTTCCTGGCCGAAGTGGACCGCCAGCACAAGGGGCTGCTCGCCCTTCGGAAAGCCGCCTGATGCTCTCCGATCTCATTCCCGAAGTCACGAAGGCCAGGATGCCGCGCCAGCGCCGGATCTCCGCGACGGCTGCGCACATGCGTTGGGTGGCGAAGAACCGAGACAGGTGGAATGCCTACCGGCGCGACTGGTACGCGCGGAGGAAGGCATGAACCGCCTCCTGAAACGCGCCCTGTACGCCAACGCCCTCACGCCGGAGCTTGAGCAGGAGTTCGTGGCCGAGCTTGCGACCGGGGAGCCGAATGTCGGGCTTGCCATGGACGCGAGCTTGATCTTGAAGGACCGGAGCCTCGCCAACATCACGAGAGGGCTCGCGGAGTCATGGAGGAAAGCGTGACCCGCGCGCACGCCTTCACCTGGTTCTGGACGAATCCCGCCGTGCTACGACGGATCGTGGTGTCGATCCCGGTGCTGATCTGCTTGTCGTTGGTGCTTCCGGGTTGCGCATCCCCCGGCGTGATGTGCGGCATGAAGGATCGGTATGAGAGGGAAATCCCGATGTTTCCCTCCGGCTCCGTGCGCCTGGACTGGGACGACGACATTTCCAAGTGCCCCTCTACTTCATTGGCCTGTACGTCCTGCGAGTTCAACAACTGCAAGGTACATATCCGCAAGAGGGTGGGTTTCTCGGATGTATGCGCAGAGGCGATTTTCGGACACGAAATGCAACACGCGATGGGCGCGTGGCACGAGCGCGATTGACACGCTCACGGACTGAAAAGAAGGAGAACGACAATGTGGCGAGATGCAGAAACCGACTTGCCGGTAGCCGTGGTGGGCGAGATCAACGCGCCGCCGATCATCAGCGCCGATGTGCTGTGCTATTGCGACGACACGCAGTATTTCGTCGGCAACTACGACCACGAAGACGGTTGCTGGTACTGGAACGAGGTTGGACCGATTCGCGCAGGCGTCAAGTTGTGGATGCCGCTACCCGAGCCGCCCAAATGAAACATGATTTATCCGCCCTACCGCTATCACGCTCCACGCTCGCTAGACCAAGGGCGCTGGACGATAGAGGAGGCATACCAAGAGGACGAGCCTATCGCCACGTCGGTGCGCAATCTGGTCTACACGACATGGGCCACCACGAAACGGCGCGAGTACGCCTTCGCGGGATTGGCCGAAGCCCTCAGCCGGTTCAAGCCGCGTAACAAAACCCGTAGAGAGGACTGAATGTTCACCAGTTGGCACAGCTACCCGAGCACCTTCGCTATCGGCCATAGGGGTCTTGCAGAACTCTTGCTGGACCCGGTTATCGTGGAAGAAAAGATCGATGGAAGCCAGTTTTCCTTCGGTCTTTTCCTAAGCGAGGACGGATCGCATACGGACTTCAAATGCCGATCCAAGGGCGCGCAGTTGAATGTGATCGCGCCCGAGAAGATGTTCACTGAGGCGGTCGAGGTAGCACAAAACCTCCCCCTTACCGTGGGCTGGACGTATCGCGCCGAATACCTGAAGAAGCCGAAGCACAACTCGCTCGCATACGACCGGATTCCCAATCGGCACCTGATGGTATTCGACATCAACACGGGGCATGAAGAATATCTGCCCTATGCAGCTAAGGCAGCGGAGTGCGATCGGCTCGGCCTGGAATGTGTCCCTCTGGTTTTCGAGGGCGTCATCGAAACACCAGAGCAATTCCGGACGATGCTCGATCGCACGTCGGTGCTGGGAGGCCAAAAAATCGAGGGCGTTGTGGTGAAGAACTACCGACGCTTCGGTCCGGACAAGAAGGTGCTTATCGGCAAGTTTGTGTCCGAGGCATTCAAGGAAGTCCATGCGGCTGAGTGGAAGAAGGAGAACCCCACGACTACGGATGTCGTGTCGGGGCTGATCGAGAGTGTGCGGACCCCGGCGCGCTGGAACAAAGCAATTCAGCACCTGAAAGAGGCCGGGAAGCTCGAAGGCTCGCCGCGCGACATCGGCAATCTCATCAAGGAAGTCCAGGCGGACGTGGAGAAAGAGTGCGTGCCCGAGATCCAACAACGCCTGTGGGAATACGCGCGCCATCACATTCTGCGTGGTTGCACTCGCGGCTTACCCGAGTGGTACAAGGACGAGCTCATGAAGCAGCAATTCGAGCAGCCCGCAGCCTGAAGTTCATTGTTTGAGCTTCATTCGTAACTAGGAAATCGACCCATGGCCGTGAGCAGCTTTATCGATCCGAACAACCGACTCCTGCAAGAGGTGCGCCGATTGGTTTCGGAGGGGCATTTGAAATACGACCAGACCAATGATCGGCTATTGCCGGGGCGCACCCTCAGCAAGGGCGAGTGGCTCGATAAGCAAGCCGCGATGAAAGACCCGGATCAACTGGTAGACACACAGCAATCGACCCCAGCACCGCCAAAGCACATGAACACCCGCCTCCTACTGACCAGAAAGGCATAACAACCATGTTCACGCTGAAACCGTTCAAAGAGCTCATCGCCCTCTCGAAAGAGAAGATCGACGAAGCCCTCGCGCCCTTGCGCGCGTCCACCGCGAAGGCGAAGGCCACGCTCAAGCAAGCGGAGATCGACGAGAAGATCGCCGTGCTCGGCCAGGGCGTGCAAGAACTCGCCACGTCGAGGTGACGAAGGAATTGCAGGATCGCTACTTCGAGACGCGGAATCAATAGAGGAAATCACCATGACTTTCGATGACTGGAAGAAAACGAAGGAATACGGCGAGGTGCTGGAAATCATCCGCGGCGGCACACCGCACGATTGCGAGATCGCCCTGCGCCTCGTGTACGAAACCGGGGCAGCCGAAGGTATCGACCGCGTGGATGCGCGGCTCGCCACCGCACTCGCAACCCGATAGGAGGCGGAAATGAAAGACCCGAGAACCTACGAAGAGATTCAGCGGGACAACGAAATCGAACGCCTCAAGGCTTCCGGCTGGTGGCAACGCAACAACATGGACGAGCGTATCGCGGCTGCAAATAGGCGCTGTGAGCTTCGGCGCGAGTTCCTCAAGTAATGAACATCATCGCCATCTTCCTGTGCAGCAAGACTCCGATCATGGCGGAGCCTTGGGCGGACGCTGGCGTGGAGTGCTGGTGCGTCGATACGCAGCATTCGATCCGCAAGCCCAGGAAGGAAGGGAACATCTGGAGACCTTCGAGGCCGCCCGGATGGCCGGGGCATGGTCGGGGGCACCCTACATGGTCGAGCACCCCGTCACCTGTCTCGTCTCGATCCCCCACATCGGGGAGCCGAACTTCAAGTTCGACCCAAACGACTACGGCGACCCGTACACAAAGGAAACTTGGCTTTGGACCGGTAACGGCTTCCGCATGCCGCCCGTCATCAAGCCGGGCGATATGTTCGACAAGCCGACATGGGTAGAGCCCACGGAGGGCTCGAAGATGCACCTCATGGCGCCGTCCGAGAATCGCGCCAACTTGCGAGCCGCCACCCCTCCGGGCTTCGCGCGGGCGGTGTTCGAGGCCAACGCCTCGGAGGGGCTACGGCAAGCGGCGATGCACACGCGGGCGCAGCGCGCTGTGGCGTGGCTGGACCAGGAGCAGGAGGAGCGCATCGCCAAGCGGCGCGGCGCAGCCAAATCTGCGGGTCGCGCGGCATGAGCGGGCAAATCTGCGAAATCGCAGGCGATTCCACGGATGAGGTTCACTCAGCATTCCCATCAGGGAGAACGACGTGAAAACCCTCGAAGACTGGAAGGACGCCTACTACGAGCAGCAAGCGCTGCACACGGAAGCTACCGGGATGCTCGGCCAGGAGCGCGACCACTGGAAGAAGCGGGCCGAGGAGGCCGAATCACGCCTCTCCAAAGGAACTCAGGACGCGAAGGACATCGCGATCGAGTATTACGAGTCGGAGTGCGACGACAGCGGTTGCCACGCGGTCAGCATGTGCACGAGCGCCGTGCAGGTGGTGCAATGTCTCGTCCGCGACCTAGCCGCAGCCGACGCGATGGCTGTGAGCGCCGGGGCCGATGCCGAGAGGGCGATCCGCCACGCGGAGAAGGTCGAGGGCGACCTTGAGAGCGCCACGCAGCCGCTCGCGGGCGAGATGGAGCGCCTGAATCAGCGCGTGATCGCGCTCAACGCCGAGAACATGCGCCTCAAGGCCAACTTGCCTTACGCAGAGGAACTTCGAGGCCACCTGGAATGGGCGCTCGATCTCGTTACCGATTGGGTGCCGGCCGATCGCTACGAGTGGCAAGACTTCCGCCGTGCGCGCGCCGCGCTCGCCAAGAATCCCAACCCTTCCGGCCGCATCACCGCCGAGCCTTCCGCCGCGAAAGCGGGGCCGTCTGAAATGACGGGGCTTAGTACGGAGGACTCGGGGCCGGTCGGGCTGGGACCGTGCGCGGATTGCGGTGCAGCCGCAGGAATGGGCCACGCCGCGAGCTGCCCGGAGTGGCGTGAGCCTAACGCCCCTGTAACAGAGCGGAAAGTGGGGGGGAATGATGCCAAGCGTTCATGAGTACGTGATCGACTATGAATTTCGCTTCGATGGCGGCGCTGGCTACACGCCGACGCTCGCCGAGCGCGCCATGATCGAGGACGCCATCCAAGGCTACCTCGGGGCAAATCCCGTTCCGTCGGTCCAAGTAACTGCCGCTCGCGGCAGGGGCGACGATCACAGGCCCGATGGGCCGGGACCAAAAGAGACTC
>Ga0209166_10000547_pt1 | contig 39942 bp, 43 predicted proteins | sample Coa_R1_3_FD_187151 | JGI IMG/M metagenome (GOLD analysis project Ga0209166, IMG submission 187151) | Surface soil microbial communities from Centralia Pennsylvania, which are recovering from an underground coalmine fire - Coalmine... | ecosystem: Environmental > Terrestrial > Soil >...
CCCACCGCCGCGCGGACCCGGACGTGTATCAGCCTCAGTACTTCAGCCTCTGACAAGCTGACAGGGGAAAGCCGATCCGCATGGCAGGTCGTCTATCCGCCTGCATTGCATATTGGTTAAACCACCACGGAAGGATGGGGGCCAGTGGTGGAAAGTGAGCGACTAATCCCGCACCCGGCGTCTGTTCAGCTGCTGGCAGCCGTGAGCAGCAGAATATCGAGTCCGGTCCGCTTCGGCCTGTACCTGATCCTCGCCAGCACACCTCTGCTGGCGATCTCAGGTGAGGTGTTTGGCGTTGTCGCACTGCGCATCGTCAGCAATTTCTTCCTTTTCCCGTTGCTCGGTCTCCTCGCTGTTCTGGTGGTGTTCAAGCCGGATGGCATCGACCGGACCGCTTTCGCTGGCTTCGCCTGGGGCCTGCTGGCGTGTGCAGGCTACGATTGCTTCCGGCTGCCCAGTGTCTATGTTTTCCATCTGTGGGGAGATTTCTTCGGCAGAGTAGGCGGGTGGGCAACGGGCACGAGTTCGAACTATCTCGCCGGTTACCTCTGGCGCTACCTCGGCGACGGAGCCGGCATCGGAGTAGTCGTTTTCATCCAGGCTGCCGCGATCGGAATCTCCTCCTGGCCGAGGCGGCGTGTCGTTGGGTTCACGATCGCTTTCGCCGTCTTTCCCGTGTGGACAGGCCTGGTGCTCACGGACGGACTCGCACCAGATGGGCGCGCCTTGTTCCCGCTCACCGCGACGACGCTGACGCTGAGCCTCGCTGGCCACCTGATCTACGGAGCCATCCTGGGTTGCGGGCTATGGGCATCACAAGGCCGGAAAAGTGCAGCGCCCGGGGACTTGCGGCAGCCGGGCAAGCTAGCCCGGCGCGCCTTCGCCGGGTGAGAAGACGTTGACTAGGTTTCCCACCGGATCCCTGAAGATCATCGTGCGGGTTCCCCAGGGCTGGGTGGTGGGTGGCGTGACCCAGTCCACGCCCAGGGCGGCGATCCGCTCGTATTCGGCGTCGACGGTGCCGGCGTGGAAGTCGAGGATGATCTCGGCCCGGTGCTGCGGACACCCCGGGCAGGCCGTTTGGCCCTCCCGGTACTCGGTGAACCCGCGCCGGGAGAACCCGACCGACATCGCCCCGGTGGGCACCTCGACGTAGTAGTCGTTCAGCACCACCTCGGCTTGGACGAGCCTGGCGTAGAACGCGGCCAGCCGCGGCACGTCGCCGGTCACGATGCGGCTTTGCACCAGGTCCATCTCAGGCTCCTTCACCGGCGCGGGCAGGGCTCGCCGCCGCGTTGAGTTCGGTCGCCGCGTAATTGAGGAAGTAGGAAGTGAAGATGGTCAGGCCCAGGTAGGCGAACCGCAGCGGCTTTGCCGCCCCCGGGGCGTCTTCGATCGTGTGAGCTGGTATGCGGGCCATGGGTCCACCTCTGATCGCCGGGATGCCACCGCTGGAAGCTGTGGCAACGTCACCGGCAAGGACGGGGCGTCAGGCCCGAATGTGACAGGGCACCCCCGTCGCCGGGCCATGTCACATTCCCCCGCCCCGCATCGTCCAGTAAGAAGGCAACCGGTGCCAGGCACACCGCGTACGGCGGTGCCGGCTCGCCGACCGACGGGAGGATGAGGCATGCCCGACGAGCGAGACGGCGAAAAGGTCAGCGAGGCGTACCGGCAGCACCGCCCCTACCTGGTGGATCTGGCGTTCCGGATGCTCGGGGACATTGGCGCCGCAGAGGATGTCGTGCAGGACGCGTTCGCGCGGCTGATGCGGGCCGGTCCCGGTGAGATCGAGGATGAGCGCGGCTGGCTGATCGTAGTGACCAGCCGCCTGTGCCTTGACCAGATCAGATCCGCTCGCTCCCGCCGGGAGCGGGCCCACGATCCGGGCGAGATCGAAGCTACCGCCCCGCCAGCCCCGCCAGCGCGGGCCGATCCAGCCGACCGCGTCACCTTCGACGACAGCGTCCGGCTCGCCCTGCTTGTCATGCTGCAGCGGCTCACCCCGGCCGAGCGGGTCGTCTTCGTCCTGCATGACATTTTCCAGATGCCGTTCGACACCGTGGCCCAGACCGTGGGCCGGACCTCTCAAGCGTGCCGGCAGCTGGCCACCAGGGCCCGGCAGAAGATCCCCAGCGACGGGAACACCCGGTTCGATGTCACTGCCGCCGAGCACCGCCAGGTCACCGATAAGTTCATCGCCGCCTCCGCCGGCGGCGACCTCACCGGGCTGCTTCAGGTGCTCGCCCCCGATGCGTGGGGCGACATCGACTACGGTCCGGCCGCGGCCAGGCCGCATGTGGTGGTCACCGGCGCGGCCCGCGTCGCCAGGCACCTGCTGCACTACTGGGGCCCGCCCGCCGCGCTGGTCTCCCACCCGGTCACCGGCCAGCCCGCGCTGCTCGGCTTCCACGGCCGCCACCTCACCGGTGTGCTGGTGTTCACCATGCGCGGCGAAACGATCCAGACGGTCCACGTCATCGCCGACCCCGCCAAGCTGAGCTTCCTCAGCCTGCAGCTGGCCACCCCCGTCTAGCACGCACGCCTGGCTGGCTCGCTGGCCTGCCGGTCCTCCCCCAGCCGCCCAGGCTGCCATCTGCACCATTGCGCCCGGGCCGTCACATTGTCACCCGCGGGTTCGTCCTTTGCAGTAAGCGCGGCCGGAAGGTCCGGCTGGCGAGGAGGCTTCACAATGTCCACACAACACGTACGGGGAAAGACCGTCTCTCCTGCACCCCGGGCCGGGAACTTGCCAGCCTCAGCACAAGGACCCGCAGCGCCGTCGCGCGCGGCAAGGAACGCGATTCATTTGGGGCCGCGGACCCGGCGCGTGATCAGGGCGATCGCGCGGGTGGTCAACCCACTGGTGCTGCGGATCGCCGGCCGTCGGCACATGCCGATCCTCGGCATCGTGCATCATCGCGGCCGCAAGACCGGGCGCCGGTACGCCACGCCGCTGGGCGTGCGGCCCGCAGCGGGCGGCGGGTTCGTGATTCCGCTGACCTTCAGCCAGGCGTCCCACTGGTACCAGAACATCCGGGCAGCGGGGTCATGCGTCATCACCTACCAGGGCGCCGACCACACCCTGACCACGCCGGTGCTCGTCGACCGCGCCACGGCAGGGCCCGCCTATCCCCGGTACGAGCGGCTCGCCCTGCGGCTGATCGGAATCAACGAATTCGTCTGGCTCACCGGCACGCCCAACGAGCGCACTGCCTCCGCGGCGTGAGCCCGCCGCCACAGCCCTGGTCATCAGCGGCCGAACGGTGCAGCCGCATGCAGTCAGACGGAAGATGTTGACTCGGATGATTTCCCGCTCGCGGCGCCCGCTACCATCACCCCTATGTCCGACCAGACCGGGTTCGACCAGACCGGGAAGGCGATGCCGGGCGGTCCCGTCCGGGGGCAGGCGCCGGGATTTGACACCCGGCACGCGCATTCGGCCCGGGTCTACAACTACTGGCTGGGCGGCAAGGACAACTATGCCGCCGACCGTGAGGCAGCCGAACAGGCGATCGCCGCCAACCCCGGGATCGTCGCCGACGTGCGGGCAAACCGGGCGTTCCTGGCCCGGGCCGTGCGCTATCTGGCAGCCGAATGTGGCATCCGCCAGTTCCTGGACATCGGCACCGGGCTGCCCACCGCCAGCAACACCCACGAGGTGGCGCAGGCAGCCGCCCCCCAAGCACGAATCGTCTACGTGGACAACGACCCGGTCGTGCTGGCGCATGCCCGGGCCCTGCTCACCAGCACCCCCGAGGGTGCGACGGCCTACCTCGATACCGACCTGCGCGACACCTCAGCCATCCTCAAGGCGGCGTCGAAGACCCTGGACTTCACCGAACCGGTCGCGCTCATGCTGCTGATCATCTTGCACCTGATCCCCGACGCCGACGATCCCTACGGCATCGTGGCCAGGCTGGTGAAGGCCCTTCCGGCCGGAAGCTACCTGGTGCTGGCGCATCCGGCCAGCGACATCCGTGCGGCAAAGATGGCAGAAATGACCCGGCGCGTGAACGAGCGTATGCGCGGGCCGAAGGCCACCATGCGCGACCGCCCCGCAATCACCCGCTTCTTCGACGGACTGGACCTGCTTGAGCCGGGTGTGGTCCAGCCGCAGCAGTGGCGGCCCGAGCCCGGCGCGCTGAGCCCATCCCAGGTAACGGCCTGGTGCGGGGTCGCCCGAAAGCGGTAGCGCCTCCCAGCGGAGCCCCCAGCGCTCGCCACTCGCCGGCCCGGGAAGTCCGCCCTGCGAGTGAAGCTGGTCCGGGCCCGGCCCGCGGTCTTCGCCGGGCTTCTCCCCCGCAGGCGGGACAGCGGTGCCGGGCCGGGCCGGTGGTCTCCGGCCCGGCCTGACCGGGTGATCTATGCCGCTGACGCTGCCAGCGCCGGCCGCCGGTCGGCGATCGCACGCCAGGTCAGGTAGATCACGGCGGTGACGACGAAGCCCACCTCGAAGGTGAGGTCGCCGACCGCCGGTACGTGGCTGGGGACCACGCCGACGTACTCGGTCTGGTTGGAGAACAGCCAGATCGACAGGCCCATCCCCGCGGCCATCGCCACCGGGCCTGCCCACTCGGTGTGCCGCCGGTCGAAGAGCATGGCCTCGATCTCGCCGAGGGGCTGACGGCGGCGCAGGTACTGGTCGCAGAAGACCACGGCCAGCCATGGCGCGATCCAGTAGGCGATGATCAGCAGGAAGTTCTCGTACTTGGTCCCGGCGTCGTGCAGCCCGGTGAGGGCGAGGATGAAGCCGATCACGCCGAAGACCAGCGCTGTGAGGGCGCGGCGCAGCGCCAGTGGCAGCTTGATGCCCATGGCGACGAAGGAGAGCGCGCCGGAGTAGATGTTGAGCACGTTCGCCGCGACCGCGCCGAGCGCGATGGCCAGCAGGGTGAGGTCGGCAAGCACCGTGGGCAGATGGCCGGTGAAGGCGCCGGTGGGGTCGCCGAGGGCGGCGCCCACGCCAGTGATCGTGGCCGAGCCCGCGCCGGCGATCTCCAGGATCGCGCAGGACAGGAACAGCCCCAGTCCGGACCAGAGTGCGATCGCCTTCTTACTGGTGTCGGGCGGGAAATAGCGGGTGTAGTCGGCGGCATAGGGGTTCCAGCCGGCCGCGTAGCCGAATACCGTGCCAGCCGCCAGCAGGAACCCGCCGGATCCGCCACCGTGGGACGGGGCGCCCGGGCTGGACTTGGCCAAGATGACGATGGTCGCGATCACGAAGATGACCGCGAGCACCGGGAAGGCGTACCTCTCGAAGAGCTGGACGAGGTTGTGGCCGAAGAATGCCACCACGACCTGGACCACCACGATGATCAGCAGGCAGAGGGGCTTGGGCATGTGCGTGAGCGTGTTCAGGGCGAACGTGCCGCTGACGCTGTTCACGGCGAACCAGCCGATACCTGCGGTGACCGCGTTCAGCCCGGCCGGGAACGCGTTCCCCCAGTAACCGAAGCCCAGCCGGGACAGCACCATCTGCGGCACCCCGTGGGAGGGGCCGCGCGCCGACAGGATGCCCTGGGTGATCGAGCCCGCGGCCTGGCCGACCACGATGGCCAGCACCGCCTGCCAGAAGCTCAGGCCGAAGGCGGCCACCGCCAGCACGCCGACGAAGACGGTGGCGAACTCCAGGTTGGGTGAGGTCCAGGTCCAGAAGAGCTGGAGCGGCCGCCCGTGCCGTTCATGCAGGGCGATGAACTCCGCCCCGCCCGGTTCCACCGTGGCGACGCGCGCTCCGTATTCGCCCTCGCGTACCTGCACACCTTCGGGGGCGTCCTCTGTGATGACCGCTGCGGGGTTCTTGTCGCGTGTTGCCATCGCCTTGCTCCTTCATGGCCTCGGGGCCGGGCCGTCGGCCTGCTCCCTATGCGGCAGCGAGTGCATCCGCCGGCCTTCCCGGCTACACTTCCGCAAAACGGAAACCAATATTCGCTGTGCAGATAAGTTAACTGCGTCACCCGTGCTCGTCAACCCCCAATCAGCCGCCCAACTGAGCTCGAAGGGCCGCCGGAAGCTGGGGTCACCGAACTCAGCGGCCTGGCGCGGTGAAGATGGTCTACAACCGGGAGGAGTCCTTCTTCCGGCCTCCCGGCCGGCAACGGAAGACTGACATGCCTACGATCGGTCTCGTGATTCTGTCAACGCACGTCCTGGATACCGGCCGCGGCGTCCCAGCGGGCGCGATGCCGGTAGAGCTGCTCTTCCTGGACTCTGGTGGATGGCGCCGGCTGGGTGGCGGCACGACCGGCCCCGACGGCCGGTTCCGCGACTTCGGCGAGGGTGCCGCGGGCCTGAGCGCAGGCCGGTACCGGCTGGTCTTCGACACCGCGGCGTACTTCGCGGCGACAGGCCAGCGCGGGTTCTACCCGGAGGCGTCAGTGACCTTCGATTGTGACGACGCCGCAGCACATTACCACGTGCCCTTGCTGCTTTCCGCGTTTGCCTACTCCACCTACCGAGGGAGCTGAGCTGATGGGTGTCACGCTGGCGCACAATCAGTATGGCAAGGCAGAGACCAGGGTGGTGCGCGTCTACCGCGACAGGGACCCGCACGAGCTGGTCGACTACAACGTGAGCGTCGCCCTGAGCGGCGATTTCGCCGCCGTGCATCTGGCCGGCGATAACGCCAACTGCCTGACCACGGACGCGACGAAGAACACCGTGAACGCCTTCGCCATGGAGCACGGCGACGCGGCTCGCCAGCCTGAGTCGTTCGGACTGGTCCTCGCGCGGCATTTCGTCGAGGACGTGCCGCCGGTGCACCGGGCGCGGGTCACGCTCGAGATGTATCCGTGGGTCCGGCTGTCGAGCGGCGGGTCGCCGCATCCGCACGCCTTCCGCCGCGATGGCGGGCATGTCCGCACGGCGACGATCACCTACTCCGGTGACCGCGCGTGGGTCGTGTCCGGGGTCAAGGACCTCGTGCTGCTCAAGACCACGGACTCGGAATTTCACGGCTTCTACCAGGATCGTTACACCACGCTGGCGCCCACCCGCGACCGGGTGATGGCGACATCCGTGACCGCGCAGTGGTGGCACGACGCCCACGAGGTCGCGTGGGCGGACTCGTTCGACGCCGCGATCGCCACGATGACCGATGCCTTCGCGGGGCACCATAGCCTCGGCCTCCAGCAGACCTTGTACGAGATGGGCGCCCGGATGATCGCGAGCCAGCCAGGCATCAGCGAGGTGCGCTTCTCCCTGCCGAACAAGCATCACTTCGTGCTTGATCTCAGCCCGTTCGGGCTGGACAACCGCAATGAGGTATTCCACGCCGATGACCGGCCGTATGGCCTCATCGAGGGAACGGTGCGGCGCGACGACGCGGCAGAGCCCGGCCCGGCGTTCGACCCGGGACTTGGCTGGTAGCCGGGCTCATGCAGATGCCAGGTTGATCAGTTCGCCGCGCCGGCCGGCCAGGATGTTCTCCGGCTCAGGCGGAGCGCTCGGAGGTGTCCACCAGGTCAAGCTCCTCGGCGAGCGCGGTGGCCGTTCCGGTCAGCAACGGGACGGCGCGCTGGAGCAGCTCGTCGGTCATCCGGGTCAGCGGCCCGGAGATCGAGGTCGCGGCGCGGGTGGAGTTGCCCGGAAGCGCGACGGCGACGCAGCGCACGCCAAGTTCCTGCTCACCTTCGTCGACGGCGTAGCCGCGCTCGCGGATTAGGGCCAGTTCCTGGGCGAACTGGGCCCGGTCGGTGATGGTGTGCTCGGTCAGCGCGGGCATGCCGGACCGCCGGAGTATGCCCTCCACCTTCTCGGCAGGCATCTGCGCCAGCATCGCCTTGCCGACCGCGGTGCAATGGGCCTGCGCGCGGCGGCCGACCTCGGTGAACATCCGCATCGAGTGGCTGCCGGGGGCTTGGGCCACGTACATGATCTGATCACCGTCGAGGATTGCTAGATTGGTGCTCTCGCCCAGGGCATCCGCCACCCGCTGAAGATACGGGGTGGCCCACCGGGTCAGCAATCCGCTGGAAATGTCGCCGAGGCGGACCAGCCGCGGGCCGAGCGCATACTCACGCGAGGGCTCCTGGCGCACGTAGCCGAGATCGACGAGCGTGCGGACCAGCCGGTGGATGGTGGGCAGCGGAAGCCCGGATTGCGACGCGAGCTGCGATAGCCCGATGACCCCGCCGGCGTCCGCCATGGTCTCCAGCAGCTCAAAGACGCGCTCGATGGACTGCACGCCGCCGGGGCCCCGTGCCGCGCGCAGTACGCCGTCCCCGCCACCCGATGTCATGGGACCTCCTCCGGCCGAGGTTCCGGTAGTGAGATCCCGGCGCCCGGAAGCATACGGCTCCCTGCCGGCGCGGCACCCGCCGACGCCTCGGCTAGCTTTCCATGGAGTAAAACTTTATATCTGCATTGTAGAATCATGCTAGCGTGAAGGTGATGCGGCTCGTCGGCTCGCAGAGGTGGGCATTTTGTGGCCGAGCTGGCCAGCCGACTCGGCGACGACGATTACATGCGGCTCGACCGCCAGCTCCAGCAGACCGACCGCCAGCTCGCGACGCGCTATCCGGGAAACGCGGGCGTGCGCCACCTGGTTCACACCGGGTACGCCCCGGCGACCGCTACCACCCCGGCCTGGCCGGCGACTGGGGGCGCAGGCGGTGGCCACGCTCGCCGAGCACAGCCCGTAGGCGCGCGCGCCGGCGCCGCGAGCGCGCCACCGGCTGGACCGCGCAGATCTCGGCCGATTTACCTCCGCCGCTATTATCTCCGCCGCGTTGCCTGACCGGCCCGCCACCCGCGGTTGACGGCGGGTCGGCCTACCGCCTAACGTATTCGTATGGTGAGATAAGTTTTCCGTCTATCGGAAGATGGTTGAGGTGAATCATGAGCCACTCGCTGCGGTACCTGGCCAACTGCTCCATGCTGTTCACCGAGCTGCCCCTGCTGCAGCGGCCAGCGGTCGCTCGGTCCGCGGGCTTCGGCGCGGTGGAGTTCTGGTGGCCCTTTGACAGCCCGGTGCCGGGTGACGCGGCGGTTGACGCCTTCGTCGGCGCGGTCCAGGACGCCGGCGTCCGCCTGGTGGGCCTGAACTTCTTCGCCGGAGACCTCGCCGGGTCCGATTGCGGGGTGCTGTCGATCCCGGCACGCTCGCAGCAGTTCCGCGACAACATCGACGTGGCCGTGGGAATCGGCGAGCGCCTGGGCGTGAGCGGGTTCAACGCCCTCTACGGTGTCCGCGTCGACGGGGTAGCCGCCGAGCAGCAGGACGAGCTCGCCGTCACGAACATCGTGGACGCCGCACATGCCGCCGCCGGCATCGGCGCGACCGTCTTCATCGAACCGGTGAGCGGTCCCAAGCCTTACCCCCTGCGGTGCGCCGCCGACGCGGCCACGGTGGTGGACCGGGCCCGCGCCGCGGGCGCGGGCAACGTGGGGATCCTGTTCGACCTCTATCATCTCGCCGCGAACGGCGATGACATCGACCGCGCCATCGCGGCCTACGCCGCCAAGGTCGCGCACGTTCAGATCGCCGATGCCCCCGGCCGTGGCGAGCCAGGCACCGGCAAGCTCGGCCTCGACGGCTACCTTGCCCGGCTCGAGCAGGCAGGCTACGCCGGCTGGGTCGGCCTGGAGTACAAGCCGACCGTGCCCACCGTGGACAGCCTCGCCTGGCTCGAGCGGGAGCGCCGGGCCGGCGTGGCCACCAGCCGCCCGGACAGCTCGCGGGAAGGGACTGCGCGATGACCACGGTCGCCTTCATCGGGTTGGGCATCATGGGCGGCCCGATGGCCCGCAACCTCGTCAAGGCCGGTTATGACGTCACCGGCTACAACCGCAGCAAGGCCAAGGTCGATGCCTTGGCGGGCGCCGGTGGCCGCGGCGCGTCCAGTGTGGCCGAGGCGGTCGCTGGGGCGGAGGTGGTCGCCACGATGCTGCCCGACTCGCCCGACGTCGCCGCCGTGCTCGGCGGCGAGGATGGAGTGTTTATGAGCGCCAGGCCCGGCAGCCTGGTGATCGACTTCTCCTCCATCCGCCCGGACGTATCGGCAAGGCTGGCCGCGGACGGGAAGGCGCGCGGCTTCCGGGTCCTGGATGCCCCGGTGTCCGGTGGTGAGCCGGGCGCGATCGAGGGCGTGCTGTCGATCATGGTGGGCGGCGCGGCGGCGGACTTCGCAGCCGCCCGGCCGCTGCTGGAGGTGGTCGGCAAGACGGTCGTGCATGCCGGTCCCGCCGGTTCCGGCCAGACCGTCAAGGCAGCCAACCAGCTCATCGTTGCCGGGACCATCGAGCTCGTCGCCGAGGCGATCGTCTTCCTCGAGGCCCACGGCGTCGACACCGAGGCGGCGATCAAGGTGCTCGCCGGCGGCCTGGCCGGCAACGCGATCCTCGACCGCAAGGCCGCGGCCATGCTGGCACGCAACTTCACACCCGGTTTCCGGATCGCGCTGCACCACAAGGACATGGGCATCGTCACGGCGGCTGCCCGTCAGGCCGGCGTGACGATCCCGCTGGGCGCACTCGCCGCCCAGCTCATCGGGTCGCTCAACGCGCAAGGCGACGGCGGGCTGGATCATTCCGCCCTGCTCAAGCTGGTCGAGCAGCTATCCGGCCGGGCGCCGTCCTAGGCGGCGCCCGCGCCCCAGCCTGAAGCCATGCCGGACAACCAGAGGAGCGCCTGACATGCCTCGCATGACCGCTGCTGCCGCCGCCGTCGCGATCCTCGATCGCGAGGGAATCACGCACGCGTTCGGCCTGCCCGGCGCGGCGATCAACCCGTTCTACGCCGCGCTGCGCAGCCACGGCGGGATCTCCCATGTGCTCGCCCGGCACGTCGAGGCCGCCTCGCACATGGCCGAGGGCTACACCCGGGTCCGGGCGGGCAACATCGGGGTCTGCGTCGGCACCTCCGGGCCGGCCGGGACCGACATGATCACCGGACTGTACTCCGCTTCCGCCGATTCGATCCCGATCCTGTGCATCACCGGCCAGGCCCCGGTGGCCAAGCTGCACAAGGAGGACTTTCAGGCGGTGGACATCGCGTCCGTCGCCGCGCCAGTGACGAAAATGGCGACGACGGTGCTCGAGGCCGCCCAGGTACCCGGCGTTTTCGCGCACGCGTTCCATCTGATGCGGTCCGGGCGGCCGGGCCCGGTGCTCATCGACCTGCCGGTCGACGTGCAACTGGCCGAGATCGACTTCGACCCCGGCACCTACGAGCCCCTGCCCGTCTACAAGCCGGCCGCGACCAGGGCGCAGATCGACAAGGCGCTCGCCATGCTCGGCCGCGCCGACCGCCCGCTCATCGTGGCGGGCGGGGGGATCATCAACGCCGATGCCGCCGGCCTGCTCGTCGCCTTCGCCGAGCTCGTCAACGTCCCCGTCATCCCGACCCTGATGGGGTGGGGCTGCCTGCCGGACAACCATCCGCTGATGGCGGGCATGGCAGGCCTGCAGACGGCGCACCGCTACGGCAACGCGACGCTGCTCGAGTCCGACTTCGTGCTCGGCATCGGCAACCGGTGGGCCAACCGGCACACCGGCGGCCTGGAGACCTACCGCAAGGGGCGGAGGTTCGTCCACGTCGACATCGAGCCCACCCAGATCGGCCGGGTGTTCCCGCCGGACTACGGCATCGTCTCCGATGCGAAGGCGGCGCTCGAGCTGTTCGTCCAGGCCGCGGAGGAACGCAGGCGGGCCGGACAGCTGCCGGACCGAGACATCTGGATCAAGGAATGCCAGGAACGCAAGCAAACGATGCTGCGCCGCACGCACTTCGACGACGTGCCGATCAAGCCTCAGCGGGTCTATGAGGAAATGAACCGCGCGTTTGGCCCCGAGACCCGCTACGTGAGCACGATCGGGCTGTCCCAGATCGCGGCCGCGCAGTTCCTGCACACCTACCGTCCGCGGCACTGGATCAACGCCGGCCAGGCCGGGCCGCTCGGCTGGACGGCGCCGGCCGCGCTCGGTGTCTGCGCCGGCGACCCGGACGCGACCGTGGTGGCGCTCTCGGGTGACTACGACTTCCAATTCATGATCGAAGAGCTCGCAGTCGGCGCACAGTTCAACCTGCCGTACATCCACGTGGTGGTGAACAACGCCTACCTTGGCCTGATCCGCCAGTCGCAGCGCGGCTTCGACATGGACTACTGCGTCCAGCTGTCCTTCGAGAACGTCAACGCGCCCGAGCTCGGCGGCTACGGCGTGGACCACGTCAAGGTGGCTGAGGGACTCGGATGCAAGGCGATCCGGGTCTTCCAGCCCGCCGACCTCGGGGCCGCCTTCGAGCGGGCGAAGGAGCTGATGGCCGAGTTCCGGGTGCCGATCGTCGTGGAGGTGATCCTGGAGCGGGTGACCAACATCTCGATGGGCACAGAGCTTGACAACGTTGTGGAGTTCGGGGACCTCGCGGCGAGAAAGGAGGACGCGCCGACCGCGATCGCGCTGCTCGACTAGGCCGAAGGGGTGAGCGCGCGCCTGTTCTGGTGACGCCGAGATCCGCCTCGCCGCGCCCGGCGTGGCCAGCTCGTGGAGCTGGACAGCAGCTATTTCGTCCGCAACGCGCCCGGCTGGGCGTCGCTTCAGGGCCGCGACCGGCGCGCTGACGGGGAGGGGCTGGCCACGCTGCTGCCGCGTCCCCGGACCGACTCCGGCTCGACCCCCGGCCCCAGCTGCCGTCGGCCCTTCGAGCCCAGTTGCGCGGCTGACGGGGTTGACGGCCCCGGCCCGGCGGGCTAGCTTTATCTGCATAGTGAATATTGATTTCCGTTAAGCGGAAGAATGGTCGGCTTAGGTTCATCCGGTGGATGAGGGAACCTGGTGGCGCGGACGGCCAGCAGACCGGGTAGCGGATAGGAGAGCGCGTCATGGAGTTCCTGCAGCCGGCAACGTGGCCGGAGGCGCTGCAGATGAAGGCGGCGCATCCGCAGGCCGTGCCCATCCAGGGCGGCACGGATGTCATGGTCGAGCTGAACTTCGACCGGTACCGGCCCGAATACCTGCTCGATCTCACCCGGGTGAGCGGGCTGGCGCAGTGGGCACCGGACAACGGGCACATATGGCTGGGCGCTGGGGTCACCTACACCCGCATCCTCACCGAGCTCGGCGACCGGCTGCCCGGGTTGGCGATGGCGTCGCGCACCGTCGGGTCACCGCAGATCCGCAACCGGGGAACGGTCGGCGGCAACCTCGGCGCCGCGTCGCCGGCCGGTGACTCGCATCCCGCGCTGCTGGCCGCGTACGCGCAGGTCGAGGTGGAGTCGGTGCGCGGTTCGAGGCTGATCCCGGTCGATGAGTTCTATACCGGCGTGAAACGCAACGCCCTGAGCCCCGATGAGCTCATCAAGGCGGTGCTCATCGTCCCGCCGGCCGGCCCGCAGCAGTTCTGCAAGATCGGCACCCGCAACGCGATGGTCATCTCGGTGGCGGCGTTCGGCATGGCCCTGCATCCCGATCGCGGGGCCGTCGGAACCGGCATCGGGTCGGCGGCCCCCACGCCGCGGCGGGCGCTGGCGGCGGAGCGGTTCCTCGCCCAGTCGCTGGCCGATGACGGCCTGTGGGAGTCACGCGGCGCCCTGCCCGATACCACCAGCCGGCACTTCGCCGACCTCGTGGCCGACGCCGCGTCCCCGATCGACGACGTCCGTGGCACCGCCCGCTACCGCGTCCACGCCCTGTCCGTCATGGCCCGGCGTGCACTGATCTGGGCGTGGAACGACTTCAAGAAGGTGTGAGTACGCATGCGCATCACCTGCACCGTCAACGGTGAGCAGCAGCAGGCCGACGACGTATGGGAGGGCGAGAGCCTGCTCTACGTCCTGCGTGAACGCATGGGCTTTCCCGGTTCGAAGAACGCGTGTGAGCAGGGCGAGTGCGGCTCGTGCACCGTCTACCTCGACGGGGTGCTGGCCTGCGCCTGCCTGGTGGCGGCGGGCCAGGTGCAGGGACGTGACGTCCGCACCGTCGAGGGCCTTGCCTCCGGCGACGAGCTGTCCGGAATCCAGCAGGCGTTCCTCCAGGCGGGCGCGGTGCAGTGCGGCTTCTGCACGCCGGGGCTGCTCGTGGCCGCCCTCGATCTCATCGGGCGCCAGGCCGAGCCGAACGACGCGGAGATCCGCGAAGCGCTCGCCGGCAACCTGTGCCGGTGCACCGGCTACGAAAAGATCATGGAAGCGGTCCGCCTGGCCGCCGCGCAACGGGCCACCGAGAGCTAGCGATGACCACGACAACGGTACTCGACGGCTGCGCCGTGGTGACCGTGGATGCCCAGCGCAGCGAGCACGCTACCGGCCATGTCGTCGTCGAGGGCACGCGCATCGGCACCGTCGCCGCCGGCCCGGCACCGCGCGGCCTCCCGGACGCGCGCTACGTCGACGCCACCGGGTGCATGGCCACGCCCGGCCTGGTGAATACCCACCACCACCTCTACCAGTGGCTCTCGCGCGGCCTTGCGGTGGATTCCACCCTGTTCGGCTGGCTCACCGAGCTGTACCCGGTGTGGGGCTGCATCGACGAGGAGATCGTGTTCCAGGCGGCCAGGGCCGGGCTGGCGTGGCTGGCCACCACCGGCTGCACCACCACCACCGACCACCACTACGTCTTCCCGCGCGGCGGCGGGGACCTGCTCGCGGCCGAGATCGCGGCGGCACGCGAGGTCGGGCTGCGCTTCCACCCGACCAGGGGCTCGATGGACTTGGGGCAGAGCGACGGCGGCCTGCCGCCCGACAACGTGGTGGAGGACGTCGAGGAGATCCTGGCAGCCACCGAGGCCGCCATCGATGCACACCATGATCCGTCGCCCGAGTCCATGGTGCGGATCGGCGTGGCGCCGTGCTCGCCGTTCTCGGTGACCGAGAACCTGCTGACCCGGGCGGCGGCGCTGGCCCGCCGCAAGGGGGTGCGGCTGCACACCCACCTCGCCGAGACGATGGACGAGGACGCGTTCTGCCGCGAGCGCTTCGGCTGCTCTCCGGTGGACTTCATGGACAGCCTCGGCTGGCTCGGGCCCGACGTGTGGTTCGCCCACGCGGTCCACCTCGATGATGCCGCGGTGGCCAAGATCGCGAGCACCGGCACCGGCGTCGCCCACTGCCCGTCATCGAACGCGCGGCTCGGCGCGGGCATCGCACGCGCGCACGACATGCGCGTGGCGCGGATTCCCCTCGGCCTAGGTGTCGACGGGGCCGCCTCCAACGAGGCCTGCTCGCTGCTCGAAGAGGTCCGGCACGCGCTGCTGTTCGCCCGTGCCCGCGGCGGTCCCACCGAACTGACCGTCCGCGACGCGCTGGAGATGGGCACGATGGGCGGAGCCCGGGTACTGGGCCGCGACGGCGAGATCGGATCCCTGGAGGCCGGCAAGCTCGCGGACATCGCGCTGTGGCGGCTGGACACACTCCCGCATGTGGACATCCACGACCCGGTCGCCGCGCTCGTGCTGGGTGCGCCGCCGCCGCTGGAGCTGCTGCTCGTCCAGGGCCGGCCAGTGGTCGAGCGCGGGCGGGTCGTCACCGTCGACGAGAACGAGGTGGCGGCCGCGGCCGCCACCGGCAATCACAGGCTGCTGAACCGGGCTGGAGTGACGCGATGACTACACCGACCAGGCCCACGGAGGCACCGCAAGGCCTGACCACCCCGGTGACCACCGGGGTGGGCGCGAGCCCGCTCCGGCCGGACGGCACGCCCAAGGTCAGGGGCGAGTTCGCCTACGGCAGCGATATGTGGATGGACGGCATGATCTGGGGTGTCACGCTGCGCAGCTCGCACCCCTACGCCAGGATCCGCTCCATCGACACCGGCGCGGCGCTCGCCACGCCCGGTGTGTACGCGGTGCTCACCCACGAGGACGTGCCGGGCAGCAAGTTCTACGGGCTGGAGATCGCCGACCAGCCGGTACTCGCCGTCGACACGGTGCGCTACCACGGCGAGCCGGTCGCGCTTGTCGCCGCAGACCACCCGGAGATCGCCCGCCAGGCGGCCAAGAGGATCCGGGTCGACTACGACGTCTACGAGCCGATCACCGACGCCCGCGAAGCCCTTGGCCACCCGCGGTGGAATCAGGTTCACAACGCCCCGGGGAAGGTCAGCGAGCTGTCCAGGGAACGGGCCGCCCTGCACCCGCAGGGCAACCTTGTGCGGCACCTGAAGCTCAGGAAGGGCGATCCCGAACCCGAGGCCGACGTCGTGGTGATCGGCGAGTACGCGGTGGGGATGCAAGACCAGGCCTTCCTCGGCCCCGAGTCCGGGCTGGCCGTCCCGGCCGAGGACGGCGGCGTGGAACTGTACGTCGCGACGCAATGGCTGCACGTGGACCAGCGGCAAATCTGCGCGGCGCTCGCCCTGCCGCCAGAGATGGTGCGGCTAACGCTGGCCGGCGTGGGCGGCGCGTTCGGCGGCCGCGAGGACCTGTCGATGCACGTGCATGCGTGCATGCTGGCGCTGCACACCGGCAAGCCGGTGAAGATGGTCTACAACCGGGAGGAGTCCTTCTTCGGGCACGTGCACCGGCACCCGGCGGTGATGCGCTTCGAGCACGGCGCCAGCCGCGACGGGACGCTGGTCTACGTCAAGGCGCAGATCTACCTCGACGGCGGCGCCTACGCGTCGAGCACGCCGGCCGTCGTCGGCAACGCGGGCACGATGGGGATCGGGCCCTACGTCGTGCCGAACGTGCAGGTCGATGCGTACGGCGCCTACACCAACAACCCGCCATGTGGGGCGATGCGCGGCTTCGGCTCGGTGCAGGCCGCCTTCGCCTACGAGGCCCAGATGGACAAGCTGGCCGCCGAGCTCGGCATGGACCCGGTGGAGCTGCGCTGCCGCAACGCGATGACCCAGGGGGCGGAGGTCCCGACCGGGCAGGTGATTGACAGCCCCGCGCCCGTCGAGGAGCTGCTGCGGCGGGTTCAGGCGATGCCCCTGCCGCCGCCGCGCAGCGCGGACGGTGAGCCAGACCTGCGTGACCTGCCGGGCGGTGTCGCGAACACCACCCACGGCGAAGGCGTCGTTCGCGGGATCGGCTACGCCGTCGCCTATAAGAACGTCGGGTTCTCCGAGGGCTTCGACGACTACTCCACCGCCCGGGTGCGGCTTGAGGCAGTGGCAGGCGAGGCGGTGGCGACGGTGCACACCGCGGCGGCCGAGGTCGGCCAGGGGCTGGTCACCGTCGAGCAGCAGATCGCGCGCACCGAGCTCGGCGTGCAGCGGGTCATCGTGCACCCTCAGGACACCCAGGTCGGCAGCGGCGGATCGACGTCCGCGTCCCGGCAGACGTATGTCACCGGCGGTGCGGTGAAGGCGGCCTGCGAGAAGGTGCGCGAGCGCGCGCTCGCGGTCATCCAGCAGCGGATCGGGCGCTCGATAGCAGACCTGCGGCTCGACGGTGGCAAAGCCGTCTCGCAGCACGAGGGCGTCATCGGCGACCTGGCGGATCTGCTCGGCGACGAGCTCATCGACGAGACGGTCGAGTGGCACCACCGCCCGACCGAGGCGGTCGATCCCGAGACCGGGCAGGGGTTCGCCCACGTGCAGTACGCATTCTCGGCGCATCGCGCCGTGGTCGACGTGGACACCGAGCTTGGCCTGATCAAGGTCGTGGCGCTCGACTGCGCCCAGGACGTCGGCAAGGCCATCAACCCGCAGGCGGTCATCGGGCAGATCCAGGGGGGCTCGGCACAGGGGATGGGACTGGCCGTGATGGAAGAGATCCTCATCAAAGGCGGCAAGATCAGGAACCCGTCCTTCACCGACTACCTCATTCCGACGATCCTCGACATGCCGCCGATGCGGATCGATGTGCTCGAGTACGCCGACCCGAACGCGCCATACGGCGTCCGCGGCGTCGGGGAGCCCCCGACGATCTCCTCCGGCCCTGCCATCGTCGCCGCCATCCGCCACGCCACGGGGCTGCCGCTGTACCAGGTGCCGGTGCGGCCCGAGCACCTGACCGAGTTCGGCGGCGACGTCGGCTTGTGGCGAGCCGATTGCTGACGGCGGCCAGGAGAAACTGAAGTCCCCTGACACCGATCGGAGGCGGGGGACGATGTTGAACTAGTGGTCCCGGACCGGGCCATCGGTGCCGCTGGCTTACGAGATGGAGGCTTCGGGGCGCCGATCACCGAGCGGTGACTTGACATACTGCTGACGCAAGCGCATCGTGATTCGGCTCCTTCTCGTGCCGGAAAGAGGTGCACCGAGGTCGTGAGCGCGCCAGAGACGATCGCCAGTGGAAGACTGGCCGAGCGGATGTCCCGGCTGGGAACGGAGTCGGCTTTCGAGGTTTTGGCCCAGGCGCGGGCACTGGAGGCACAAGGCCGCAAGATCATCCACTTGGAGATCGGGGAGCCGGATTTCGACACCCCAGCCCACATCGTAGAAGCCGCCGAAGGGGCCCTGCGCTCCGGGTTTACTCACTATGTCCCGGCGCCGGGGTTGGCCGAGGTTCGCGAGGCGGTGGCCTCGTGGCTGTCACAGACCGGGCGGCTTGAGACAACTCCAGACCGAGTGGTCGTGACCCCGGGTGCAAAACCTATCATGTGGTACCTGATGCTCGCCACCTGCCAGGAAGGCGACGAGGTCATCTACCCCGATCCTGGGTTCCCGATGTATGAGTCGATCGCCCGGTTCACCGGGGCCACGCCCGTCCCATTGCCGCTGCGGGAAGAGAACGGGTTCCGTCCCGACCCGGATGAGCTGGCCTCTCTGGTCACCCCGCGGACGCGGCTGCTGGTGCTCAACACCCCGCATAACCCGTGCGGCTCGGCGCTCACCCGGGCGGACTGCGAGGCCATCGCCGAGATCGCCATGCGCAACGACCTGCTCGTTTTGGCCGACGAGGTGTATTGGGCCATCCGCTATGACGGGAGCCACTCGTCCGTTCTCGACATCGCAGGGATGGCCGATCGGACCGTCCTGTTGGACGGGTGGAGCAAGACCTATGCCATGACCGGCTGGCGCCTGGGGTTCGGCGTGTTCCCGCGGGCGCTGGTGGAGCCCATCTCCCGGCTGGTCATCAACTCTGTGTCGTGCACTAGCGCGTTCAGCCAGCGCGCGGCAATGGCTGCGCTTTCAGGACCCTGGGAACCGGTCGAGCAGATGGTCGCCGAGTTCCGCCGCCGCCGGGAGGTCATTGTGGCGGGGCTGAACGCCATCGAGGGCATCACCTGTGTGCAGCCGCGCGGGGCGTTCTATGTGTTCCCCTCGGTCAAGGCGCTCGGAATACCCTCGAAAAGGATTCAGGAGCATTTGCTCGACCGGGCAGGGGTGGCGGCGCTGCCGGGCACAGCCTTCGGCCGGTACGGGGAGGGTTATCTGCGCTTCTCCTACGCGAACTCGGTCCAGGCCATCCGCGCCGCCCTGGACGCCGTGGCCGCGGTCCTGCCGGAGCTGAAGGCCTAACGATATGGGTGGGACGCGTCCGCCGGTGCTCGTCACCCGCCGCCTGCCGGCCGAAGCGCTGGCCAGGATTGAGGCCCAGTGCGACATGACGCTCTATGACGGCGAAGGCGCCATGGCCCGCGACCAGCTCTTGAGGGCAGTGGCCGGGAAGGCGGGTGCGATCACGCTTCTCACCGACCGAGTGGACGACGATTTCCTTGACGCCGCGGGACCTCAGCTCAAGATCGTGGCGAACTACGCCGTCGGCTTCGACAACATCGACGTGGAGGCCTGCACGCGGCACGGCGTTCTGGCCTCCAACACACCGGAGGTGCTGACCGAGACCACCGCGGACACCGCGTTCGCCCTGATGATGGCGGCGGCCCGGCGGATCGCCGAGGGCGACCGTTTCCTCCGCTCCCGTGCCCCGTGGACCTGGGGGCCGCTCATGATGCTGGGTCAAGACGTCCACCACAAGACCCTCGGCGTGGTGGGTTTCGGCCGGATCGGGCAGGCCCTGGCCCGCCGCGCCCGCGGGTTCGCCATGCGTGTCCTCTACCACGACGTGTACCAGCCACCCGCCGACGTTGCGCAGAAACTCGGAGCGGAATACCGGAAGCTCGAGGATCTGCTCCGCGAGTCGGACTTCGTCTCCCTCCACACGAACCTCACACCACGGACACGCCACCTGATCAACGCCGAACGCTTGGCCATCATGAAGCCCACGGCCGTGCTGGTGAACACATCACGCGGACCAGTCATCGACGAACAGGCCCTGGCCCAGGCGCTCAGCGAGGGTCAGCTCTTCGCCGCCGGGCTTGACGTATTCGAGCGCGAACCAGACGTTCATCCCAGCCTGCTCGCCTGCGAGAACGCCGTGCTTATCCCGCATCTCGGGTCCGCGACAGTGCAGACCCGCCTGGCGATGGCCAACCTGGCAGTCGACAACTTGCTCGCTGGGCTCCACGACGGGCATCCGCCGACCCTGCTCAACCCAGGGGCCTGGAAGTAAAGAGCACAAGAGGTGCCGCCTTGCCGAAGACAGCTGCCACAAACTGACCAAAGCCCGCGAACCCGAAGCGATCTTCAGCTCCTAGGCGTGCGGGACTTTGGTCACCCCGGCTGGGCACCTAAGGCCCTTACCGACCTGTTCCCGGTGAAGGACCCTGGCACGCAACCGAGGCAGGTGAGCAGCATGACCGAGGAGGCCAGCCAGCGGTCGGTGCCGATTCCATCCGCTCAGGTCGACTACTTGCTGGCGACAGCAGCCCGCGCGCCGTCGGTGCATAACACGCAGCCGTGGCGGTTCCAGGTCGGTGAGTACGTGATCGGGCTGTATGCCGACCCGGGCCGTAAGCTGCGGGTGGATCCGCTAGGCCGGGAGATGCTCATCAGCTGTGGCGCCGCCCTGTTCGGGCTGCGGCTCGCGGTGCGGTCGCTGGGTTACCTGCCCGTGGTCGAACTGCTCCCCGACGCCGCCCAGCTGCGGCTGCTCGCCCGGGTGGGCATGGGAGCGGGGGCGCCGATGACCACCCCAGAGCGCCAGATGCTGGAGGCACTTCCCCACCGGCACACTCACCGGGGCCCGTTCGCCCCCGGCCCCCTGCCTGCCGGGCTTATAGCTGGGCTCCAGCATGATGCGCTGGCCGAGGGGGCCACGCTAGCGCTGGTGGACCGGGCGTGGGCCTACCAGCAGCTGGCGGACATCGTCGGCGCAGCTGGCCGCAGGCAAAATCTGGACCCAGCGGCCCAGGCGGACGTGCGACAGTGGAGCCGGGGCCCGGCCGACCCCGCTCGCGACGGAGTCCCCGCGCGGGCGTTCCCAGCCGGGACCGGGCGCCAGCCAGGACGGCTGCCACAGCGTGACTTCGACCTGGGCCGCGGCCTCGGGCTGCTGGTGGCCGACGGGCCCCCACCCGCCGCCACTGCGGTGTTGCTCACGCCCGGTGATGGCCGGGCCGACTGGCTCCGCGCCGGCCAGGCGCTGCACCGGCTGCTGGTCCACGCTGCGAGTAAGTGGGTGTTCGCAAGCTTGCACACGCAGCCACTGGAGTCCGCCGCGATCCGCGCCCTGATCCGGGACCGCCTGGCACTGCCGGGGGCCCCGCAGATGCTGCTTCAACTGGGCCTCGCCCACACCACTCAGGCCACAGCCCGCCGACCGCCGACCGATCTGATCGAACCAGCGCCCGGGCCAGGCCTGCTGGATAACCGGCTTCGACCCGGCCGGCCACCGCCGTCGGCCGCGTCAGGCAAGCATGGCTGAGCTAATCAGCCGGGGCCATTCTGGTCGTTGAGGTGCCGTCGATTTGGGTCGTCCGCCAAGGACGGGCATGGCACTGGCAGGCGGCGGCGGTCACGGGGCGGGGCGGGGCGGCCTGCCGATGGTGTGGAGGTAGCGCAGGGCCTGGGCGTAAGAGCCCCCGAAGCTGGCCTCGCAGTAGGACAGCCCGCGCTGCTGGCAGAACTCCTTGATCAGGGCCTGGGAGCGTCGCAAGTTGGGCCGGGGCATGGAAGGGAACAAGTGATGTTCGATCTGGTAGTTGAGGCCGCCGAGGGCCAGGTCGGTGAGCCAGCCACCGCGGACGTTGCGGGAGGTGAGCACCTGGCGGCGCAGGAAATCGCTCCGGTCGGCCGCATCCAGGATGGGCATGCCCTTGTGGTTGGGGGCGAAGGAGATTCCCAGGTACAGGCCGAACAGGCCCTGCTGAACCAAGATGAACACGACGGCCTTCACCGGCGACAGCACCAGGAAAACAGCGGTGACATAGCCGGCGAAGTGGATGGCCAGGAGGGCCGCCTCCGCGGACCGGCGGCGGGAATCCCGGCTGGCCAGGTCCCGGATGCTCGCTGCGTGCACGCTGAAAGCTTCGCCGAGCAGCAGCGGGAAGAACAGGTATGCCTGGTAGCGGAACGCCAGCCGGGACAGCCCTCGGCTGGCACGAGCCTGGGTGGCGGTGAAGGCCAGCACCTTCATCATGATGTCGGGATCCGCGCCTTCGGTGTTGGGATGAGCGTGATGGCGGTTGTGCTTGTCGACCCACCAGCAGTAGCTCAGCCCGATGGCGAGATTGCCATACAGGATGCCGAGGATGTAACTGGCTCGCCGGGAGCCGGAGATCTGCCGGTGCCCGGCGTCGTGGCCCAGGAACCCGGCCTGGGTAAACATGACCGCCAGGAACGCGGCCACCGCAAGCTGCCACCACGAGTCACCCACCAGGACGAAGACAGCCCATCCGGCGGCCAGCAGCACGGCCGTGACCGTGATCTTCCAGATGTACTGCCTGGGCCGCCGTTCCAGCAGCCCCGCCTGTTTGACCTGACGGGACAACTGCGCGTAATCGCTCCCCCGCTGCGGTGCGGTCGATGTTCGCGCCGGAGGGGGCGGCCGGACGGGCTGCCGGGTTGCGGCAGCCACCTCTTCGTGGGATCGCATCGTGGTGGCTCCTGGGGTACACATCGTGGCCGGGCTGGTGATGTGCCGCCAGGGTCTTGAGCGACGTCCGCCCGTGTAGCGACCGCGTCACGAAACGCCTCGCCGGCCAACGGGTGGATGCCCCAACAGTACCCTCACATCGGCTGGCACACCGAGCGGCTCCCTGGGCTCGGTGACCCATCCCCAGTCCGGATGTGACGTTGCGCGATGCTGCGGGGTGTCAGCGGGGCGCGATCATTCCGATCTGGGCTTTGATGACCGGTTGCGTCGCATGATCCGGCGAAGCTGGGTGATCCGCGCGGTTCCCGCAGCGGCCATCAGCAGCGCACCGGCGATGGCCGCCAGGAACAGGGCGACGGCCAGGGATAGCCGCAGGTGAGCGCCCAGGAAGCTGATGTTCACGGCATGCGCGTTCTGGATGATGAAGATGAGCACCACGGTGAGGGCGAGCACACCGGCGATCAGCGCGGTGCGCATGCCGCTGATCCGGGTGGACAGCCGTTCGCGCTTGGGTGCTGGCGCTGGCGGCTTGGCCGGGGCGGAGCCGTTGGCTGAGGGGGGCGGCCGGGTACTAGTTGTGCCTTGAGGCACCGCTGATTCGGTCATGGCGTTGCTTCCTTCCGGGAACGGGGACCGGGCCGATGAGAACAATCGCCGGTCCCTTGGTGACCCCGGGTAACTGGCCGCGGGATGCGGCTGATTCTCGGTGCCTGCTTTCACCTTATATGAGAAATTTAAAACTAGCAATACTTTTCTAGAAATTGTGGTAGACTCTCAGGGTGGAGTGCTGGAGTTTCTTGACCAACCACGCCCGGGTGCTGCTGTGCATCGCACACGACCCGGGGGTGCGCCTGCGTGACATCGCAGCCAGCCTGGGCATTACCGAGCGCAGTGCGTACGGCATCGTCAACGACTTGACCGCGGCCGGCTATGTCGTCAAGCAGAAGAACGGCCGCCGCAACCGCTACCACATCCAGGCGCACCTGCCACTGCCCGGTAGCGCCAGCCAGGGACCCGCCATCGGCCAAGTCCTGGCCCTCCTTGCCGGCGTGGGCAAAGGCAGCCAATGACGAAACAAAAACCCGGGCCCTGTTGCGCAACCGCGAGCGGCCAGTCAGCCTGAAGGGCCCGCGTGCTCTGGCGGGAAATGAATGTGTCTCCTGCGGCCACTTATTATTACCGTGGCCGCAGGAGACGCCTTATCGGGTGGGTGCGGGCCCGGCGGTGTCACCCGCCTGGGGCGGTGTGACCCGCCGGGCCGCGGCGTCAGGCGCCGTTCTTGGCGGCGGCGCCGGCTATGGCGGCGTTGCCCTTGCCGGCCCGGACCTGGATGCGCTTGGCATGCACTTCCGGCGCCTTGGGCACCAGGATTCGCAGAACGCCGTCCTGGGCCGTGGCTTCGATGGTGTCCGCCATCACATGGGTGGGCAGGGTGATCGACCGGCGGAACGTGCCGTAGCGGCGCTCGGCCCGGTGGAACTTCTCGCCGACCGTGTCGCCCGCGGGGTGCCGCTCGCCCTGGATGGTCAGCAGGCTGTCCTCGAACGTGATCTCCACGTCCTCGGCCCTCACCCCGGGCAACTCCACCATCACCAGGTAGGCGTCCTTGCGCTCGGAAATATCCAGCGCGGGAGCCCATGCCTGCGTGCTCGCACCGGGGTCATACTGCTGGCCCAAATAGCCGGCCGGGCTCAGCCACTGGCCGTGGGCCCTGTTCATCCGCAGCAACTCGTCCTGCGCCCTGCGCAGGTCCTCGAACAGGTCCCAGCTAGTCATGGTTGTCATGTCGTTCTCCCTAATGCGTCTCGCCGGACCGGCGGCCCGGCGACCCGGGAAAAAATGCGGTTCGAGTGAACGACATTCGCTTCCGAGTAACATTGTTCACAGTATAGTGAACGGTGTTCACAGTCAAATCAGCCAACCGGGAGGGCGGAGGTGGCGAACCGGCCGCATGCAGCCGCTGATGCGGGCCAGCGACTGTTGTGGTTCAGCCCGCCCGGCACCGATGAGAGTCCCCGCCGCGCGCTTACCCGCGAGCGGGTAGTCGCCGAGGCGCTCACCCTCATCAGCACCGACGGCGCCGGCGCGCTGAGCATGCGCGGCCTCGCCGCCCGCCTTGGCGTGGTCCCTGCCGCGCTGTACCGGCACGTGCGAAGCAAGGAACAGCTCCTTGACCTCGTCGTGGACGGGGTGCTGGCCGAGGTCGACTGCCAGCCCGGCGACGCCCTCGCCTGGGCCGAGCAGGTCAAAGTGCTCGCGCACCGGCTGCGGGCGGTGCTGGAAGACCATCCCGGCATCGCCGGGCTGCTCAAGACCCGCGACCCCCTCGGGCCACACTCCCTCGCCCTGGCCGAGGCGTTCCTCACCCCGCTGCAGGCAGCGGGCTTGCCCGAGCGGGAGACCGCCCTAGCGTTCTGCCTGATCTACGATTACACCCTCGGTTTCGCGCTCAGCGACCGCACCACCGTCAACGAGCAGCGCGTCCAGGACACCGCGACCAGGCGCCAGCTGCACGCCTTCTTCCGGTCATTGCCAGCCGGCCGCTTCCCCCTCCTGGCTGCCCTCGGCGAGCACATCTGGGCCGGCAACCGCAACCAGCGGTTCACCACCAGCCTCGACACCCTCCTCGGCGGCATCCAAACAGCGGGACGCCGAAACCGCACGCAACCCCGGCGATGAGCAAGACCAGGCGGCAGCTCGCCGGAGCCGCGACAGCACGCGCCGGGCTCTAGATAGCCTGTGCGCAAGCGGGGCACCTGAGGCAAATGACCGATGGCGCCAGTGAACGACCCGGCGCAGGTCAACGACGTTGAATTCGCGTGCGGGAGTGTGCCTGGCATCGCCACCACGCACAAGCCGGAGAGCCAGTTCCCGGCGGCGGGACGTCACCGACGCGTTTGCCCGGTGCAGCCCGTCCGGGCCGGTGCTGGAAACGAGCACGTCCATGCCCGGCTGTCCGGCCCAGGCGTGGCCACACGGCCCGGCGTGCATTCTCGCGATGATGTCCGCGAGGGTGGCACTGCACTGTGTGCCCGGTCTACGGTGTCTTGCATGGTCTCGTCCTCTCGGTTTGGCGGGGGGATGGGAGCTAGGCCCCCGCCGGGCGCACTCACGCCTCGGCGGGGGCCGCTTGGCAGTGGCGACGGTTACAAAGGCGCGCTGACTGCGACGGCGAGGCCAGCAAATGGAGGGGCGGTCGGCTGATGTCCGCTCTGCAAGGGGCCGTGGAGTCCACGGCACCTGTCTCCCGGCTGCACGCGCATCGTTCGGAGTTTCCTGTTCCCACAGGGCGCGAGGAGGAATGGCGCTTTACGCCCCCTGCCCCGGTTGCGTGGGCTGCACAGCGGCGCGGCCCCCTCGGTGAGGACTAGGTCTCGGTCTAGCCAGCCGATGCCGGGCCGGGGTACCTGGCGGCACGGCGTTCGCCACTGAGGCCGCGCTGGCGAAGGTGATGATCGGCCGTGCCCTGGGTGCCTGGACGCCCGCAGCCTGGCCGCGATGTCGCGCACCTGCGCGCCCGGTAGCGGGCAAAGCAGCAGCGCCCGGGGCGCGGTTGGTCAGGAACTCCAGCTCGGCACCCTAAGAACCGTCAAACTTTCTAGAAATATTTTGCTAGTTTCTGGTTACGTAGATAGGCTGAGGGCAGGCACCGGGGACCAGCCGCCGAGGGCGGCCAGCTACCACGGCGTCACCGGAGAAGAGGTGTTGGTGATGGTTGCCCTGGTGGCCATCCTGGTGATACTCGTTGTGGCCGGGCTCATCGTGGCCGGCCGTTCGTTCAAGGTCGTACAGCAGTACGAGCAGGGCATCATTTTCAGGTTCGGGAAGGTGCTGGGCCGGCCGCGCGGCGCCGGGCTGACCCTGATCCGGCCGGTCGGCGACCGGATGCAGAAGGTCAACATGCAGATCGTCGCCATGGCCGTCCCGGCCCAGGACGGCATCACCAAAGACAACGTGACAGTCCGGGTGGACGCGGTGGTCTACTTCCGGGTGGTGGATCCGATCAAGGCGACCATTAACGTACAGAATTACATGTTCGCGATCTCCCAGCAGGCGCAGACCTCGCTGCGCTCGATCATCGGCCAGTCGGAGATGGACCAGCTGCTGTCCGAGCGGGACAGCGTGAACCGGGAGCTGCGCCGGATCATCGACGAGCCCACCGAGGGCCCGTGGGGTATCCGGGTCGAGCGGGTGGAGATCAAGGACGTCTCGCTCCCCGAAAGCATGAAGCGGTCGATGTCGCGGCAGGCGGAGGCGGAGCGGGAACGCCGCGCGCGGATCATCACCGCCGACGGCGAGTACCAGGCCTCCAAGCGCCTGGCCGCAGCGGCCAACGTCATGGCCCGCGACCCCGCCGCACTGCAGCTGCGGCTGCTGCAGACCGTGGTAGAGGTCGCCGCCGAAAAGAACAGCACGCTGGTCATGCCGGTGCCCGTTGAGCTGCTCAGGTTCTTCGACAAGTTCACGCCCCCGCCGCCCGCGGGCGGCGTGAAGTCGGCCGCGGATTCGGCGTCCCTCGCGGACTTCGGCGACGAGGATGCGGCTGAGGCCGAGATCACGAGCGGAGCGCCGCCTGAGATACCCGAGGTCCCGCCGATGCCCAAATTGCCCATGCAGGTGGGCAACGGCAAGCTGGCCGCCGCAGTGCCGCAGCCGGCCGCAGCGGTCCGGTACAACGACGACGCCGCGGACTCGCGCGTATAGGGCCCAGCCCATGCACGACGAACTCACCGCAGCGCGGATCCGCCCCATCGTGCCGGCCGCCGTGCTCGCCCAGGCGTGGCGCGGCGGCCGGCGATGCATAGTTTGATTATCTGTGCGCAGTTGCCTGCGTGACCAGTCTACGGAGCTGACTCTCCGTCATCCTCGCTGGTGATCTCATTGGCGCGCAGCGCCAGCCAGATGTCCACGAGGTCGGGGACGGCGGCTAGATCCCGTCCGGTGATCTCCTCGGCACGTTTGAGCCGGTAGGCGAGCGTGTGCTTGTGCACCGATAGCGCTTGGGCGGCAGCGGTGATGCTGCGGCCGTGCTCGAGCCAGGTCCGCAGCGAGGCAATCAGCTCGGTGCCGCGGCGCTGGTCGTAGGCGCGCAGCGATCCGAGGACTCGTTCGGCGGCGTCACGGAGCGCGCGGGCGTCAGCGGGCAGCCAGATGATGTCGTGGTCGCCTTCGGGGAAGGCGACCAGCGAAAGGCCCCGGTCGAGGGCTCGCTGCAGGCTCCACAGTGACTCACGGCGTGCGCTGGCGAAGCCAGCGCGGACGCGGAACGGCCGGCTGCATCCAGCCCGGATTCCCGGGCTCGCCGCTACCATTTCCAGCGCGTCGGCGGCAGCAGGGACGAGAGCGAAAAGTTGCCGCTGCTGCAGCAGCAGGTGAGAGATTCCCAGATCGCTCCAGGCCTGATCAAGAGCCGCGTCGCTCACGGCCCCGCTGGTCCGGACGGCGAGCAGGACGACCTCGGGATCGTCACCGAAACCGGCCAGCGCCAGCCGTTTGGTTGCGGTGGCTGCATCGAGCGCGCCGGCCAGCAGTTCGGCCAGAGTCTCGGCGCCCTCCCGCCGCCGTACCTCGCGCTGGCGCTGGACGTTGGCGAGTTCTAGGGCGGCGATAGTGGCGATGTGCTGGACCGCGGGAACACCGGCGGGCTGCGCATCGCCGCGTTCCAGCGCAACCAGGTAGCCGGCCACCCGGTCGCCCAGCGGTATCGACACGACCAGTCCGCCGGGGATGAATGGCGGCTGCCCGGGCTCCCTGGGCAGCGCCACGGTCCCGCTGGGCGGTGCGGGGATTCCCTCGATGAGCGGGCGGCCGGCCGGGGAGGCGACATACAGCCGGTACCCGGAGAGCGCTTCCAGGCGCCGAAACAGCTGCCGGACGCCAAGTCCTTGGGCCGTGGTGGTCCGCAGCGTGTCGAAGATCCGCACGTGGGTGAGCAGGCTGTGGCCGGTCTGATCCTGGTTGGCCGCCGCAACCACCCGGGAGATCGCCAGGAACGGCACTTCGATGGACACGCTCAGCACCGGCAGCCCGCCCGCATCGGCTTGGCCAACCATATCTGGGTGCAGCGAGGGGGCGTGCATGTGGGCCGAGATGGCCAGCGCGGCGACCTGCCGCCCGATCAGCCGCCGGAGGTAGGCGACCTGACGGTCCCGTCCGGCTGGGATGGCCATCCCGGTGGTGAGCAGGACTTCCCCGCCCTCCAGCCAGGGCACCGGGTCCTCCAGTTCGCAGACATGCGCCCAGGTGGCCTTGGCGTTCAGCCCGCGCTGCCCGGCGATGACGGCGAGGCCGAGATGCGGCATCGCCACGAGCTCTGCGACGGTGATGGGCATACCAGCCTCCGGGGAACGACCCTTTGGTCTTACAACCATAGTGAAGTCAAAACATTGGCTTTTGGGCCAATTGCGCGATCCCGCAGCGTCCGGCGACAGTCGAGCCACGGTGATCACATGGCCAGATTCACGATCTACTTCGCCACCGACGTGCACGGCTCGGAACGGTGCTTCCGCAAGTTCCTTAACGCCGGGAAGTTCTACGGCGCCGACGCAGTGATCCTGGGCGGCGACGTGGCCGGCAAGGCGCTGGTGCCCATCGTCGCGAACCCAGACGGGAGCTTCTCGGCCCGGCTGTACGGCAAGCCGGCCCGGGCCCAATCGGAGAGCGAGCTTCCTGGGCTGGAGGCCAGGATCCGCGCGTTCGGGTTTTACCCGTACCGCACCTCGCCCGACGAAGTAGTGGAATTCACCCGGGACCCGGCGACTCTCGACCGGGCGTTCGAGCAGGTGATAGGCGACACCCTGGAGCGGTGGATCTCGATGGCCGAGGACCGGCTGCGCGCTGCTGGGCTGCCCTGCCTGGTGATGCCTGGGAACGACGACCCGCCGTCGGTCAAGAAGCTGCTCGACCAGGCCGACTGGCTGCAGCAGGCCGAAGAACAGGTGGCGGAGTTCGGGCCCTACCAGGTGGTGAGCTTGGGCTATTCCACGCCGACGCCGTGGGACTCCCCGCGGGAGATCACCGAGGAGGCGATGGCGGCCAAGCTTTCGGCGATGACCTCCCAGCTGGATCCAGGACAGTCGGTGATCTTCAACCTGCACAACCCGCCGTTCGGCACCGCGACCGACCGCGCGTACAAGCTAACCGGCGACATGCGCATCGAGACGGCGGGCGGCGAGCCGGTCCAGGTGCCGGTCGGCAGTCACGCGGTACGCAAGGCCATCGAGAACATCCAGCCGGTACTCGTGCTGTGCGGGCACATCCACGAGTCCCGAGGCACCACCTCGCTGGGCCGGACCATGGTGGTGAACCCCGGCTCCGCCTACCCGGAGGGGGTGCTGCAGGGCTCGGTGATCACCCTGGACAAGGCCAAAGTCAAGTCGCACCGTTTCGTCTCGGGGTGAGCCGCGATGCACCAGGATTCGCGCCAGCATACCGAGGCCAGCCTGTGGCCTGGAGGGTTTCAAGGCGCGCTCGCGCTCACATTTGACGTCGACGCCGAGTCGGTGATGCTGGCCGCGGACCCGGCGCACGCTGAGCGGGCTTCGCTGATGTCCCATCAGCGCTACGGGCCGTCGGCCGGGGTGCCACGGATTCTGCGGATTCTCGCCCAGCGGAATCTGCACGCCACGTTCTTCGTGCCCGGCTACACCGCCGAACAGCACCCGGGCGTGGTCGCCGCGGTCCGCGCCGCCGGGCATGAGATCGCCCACCACGGCTACCTGCACGAGTTGCTCACCGGCAAGAGCGAGGCGGCGGAGCGGGAGTACCTGGAGCGCGGGCTGCAGGCATTGGACCAGGTCGTGGGGGTCCGCCCGGCCGGGTACCGGGCGCCGTGGTGGGAGACCACCCCTCACACGCTGGCTCTGCTCGCCGAGTATGGCTTCAGCTACGACAGCAGCCTGTTCGACGCCGACCTCCCGTCACTCCGGCAAACACCTCGCGGGCAGATCGTGGAGATCCCGGTGTCCTGGGCGCTGGACGACTGGGAGAAATACGCGTTCTGGCCCGGTGTCACCGGGTCCGGCACCATCGAGCGGCCCTCCGATGTAGCGGACCACTGGTGGGAAGAGGTGTTGGCCTATGAGGAGGAGGGCGCCTGCTGCGTGCTCACCATGCACCCCTTCCTCAGTGGCCGCCCGGCCCGGGCCAAGGCCCTGGCCTCGCTGATCGACCGCATCACTGAACGCGGCCGGATGTGGGTCGCCACCATGGGCGAAATCGCTGAGCGAGCCCGGGCCGCCGCGGCGGAGACCGGCACAGCATCAATTGGAGGTCATTGACGATGGCACTGGAAGAAGCACCGGCTAGCGGCCTGTACACGCGGAAGGCGACCGGCCTGGTCCGGGCGGCGGGCACCTGGAGCGTGCTCGTCTACAACATCAACTTCGTCAGCATCGGGCTGATGACCCTGTTCGCGGTCTTGCTGATCCCAGCGTTCTACCCGGGCTCTAACATCCAGCTCTCGTTCCTGCTCGCGCTGGTCATCGTGCTGCCCACCTCGATGGTGTTCGCGATGCTGTCCGCCGCCTTGCCCCGCTCCGGCGGTGACTACGTGTACGTGAGCCGGACACTGGGCCCGGCCTGGGGCATGATGTCCAACTGGAATCAGACCGTCTGGTGGATCCTCTACGGCGGTGTGCCGTCCGCGTTCTTCGCCTACTACGGGCTCACGCCGCTGCTTCGCTCCCTGGGCGTGCTGACCACCACCCCGGCGCTGATCACCTGGGGGGACCGGCTATCCACACCCACGGGGGCCTTCCTGGTGGGAACCGGCCTGATTGTGGTGCTCGTGGCCACTTTCGCAATCGGGCTCCGGTTCTATTTCCGGATTCAGAACGCGCTGTTCGCCGCGGCCATGGCCGCAGCGGTGCTCACCATCATCCTGCTGCTGGTCAAGAGCCCCGCCAGCTTCCAGGCATCCTTCAACCATTCACTGGCCCACGTGTCCGGGCAGGCAAACCCCTACCGGGCGGTGCTCGCCGCGGCCGCCAAGGGCGGCTTCAAGACCGCGCCGTTCAGCCTGTACTGGACGATCATCCCGATCACCTGGATTTACCTGGAACTGGTCTTCAACCAGTCCTCGGCCTACATCGGCGGCGAGGTCCGCCGGCCGGGCCGGGTCCAGGTGTGGTCGATGCCGTTCGCCGCCGTGTTCTCCACGGCAGTGGCCATGCTCACCGTGTGGACGTTCCAGCGCACCGCAGGCACCTCATTCCTCGGCGCCATCTCCTTCGACAACGGCGCCACCTTGCACTTTTCCACCGCTCCGACCTACACCGAACTGGCTACCTACGCCACCGGCAACGCGGCCCTCGGCTTCCTCGCTGCCTTCGGGTTCCTGTTCTGGTCTTACTCGTGGCTGCCCGGGCAGATTCTCAACGCCTCCCGCAACCTGCTTGCCTACGGGCTGGACGGTGTAATGCCCTCCTGGCTGGCCAAGGTTGGCGGCAGACGGCATACCCCGGTCAACGCGCTGGTGGTGATGGGCCTCGGCTCGATCGCGGCACTGTGGTTCTACACTCGTCCCGACTCCCCCTTCAAGACCCTGACCGGGATCTTCGGCTTCATCCTGTCGTTCTGCCTGACCTCAGTCGCCGCGATCATGCTGCCATTCCGCCAGCGGGAGGCCTGGCAGAGCTCATCGGTGAACTGGCGGCTGGGCAAGGTCCCCGTGGTCACGATCGTCGGCGTGCTTTCCCTGCTGGCGGCAGGCTTCATGGGCTGGGTCTACCTCCACGACCCGCTGTCCGGCATCACCTGGAAGCCCTCCGGCGGTGGCGGGATCTTGTTCCACAGCCGTTCGTTCGACATGTTCCTGCTCAACATCGTGATCTTGCTTTCGGGGCTGGTGATCTACCTGGTGGCACGCTGGGTGCAGCGGCGCCGCGGCGTCAACCTGGACGCTACCTACCAGGAAATACCCGTTGAATAGCGGGCGGCCCGGCGGCTGCGCCCTCTGGGAGCACCAAAATGGCAAACGGCGAAGCTGACATCCGGCCGAAGACCGGGGCCGCCGCGCCGGTCGGGCCGGCCGACGGCCGACAGGTACCCAGGTTCGCAGGCCCGGCGACCTTCGCCCGGCTACCCCGCACCGACGAGGTGCCACAGTTCGACATCGCGGTGGTTGGCGTGCCATTCGACTCCGGTACCAGCTACCGGCCCGGGGCCCGGTTCGGCCCGGCGCACGTCCGCCAGTCCTCCCGGCTGCTCCGCCCCTACCACCCGGCGCTCGGGGTGTCGCCGTTCGCAGCCTGCCAGGTGGTCGACGCCGGCGATATAACCGCCAACCCGTTCGACATCACGGAGGCGATCACCCAGATCGAGCAGGCGGCCCAGGAATTGCTAACGGAAGGGGGCCGGATCGTGGCGGTGGGCGGGGATCACACGATCGCGCTGCCAATGCTCCGGGCGGTGCACCGCCGGTTCGGCCCGGTCGCACTGGTGCATTTCGACGCTCACCTGGACACCTGGGATACCTATTTCGGTGCCCCTTACACCCATGGCACGCCGTTCCGCCGCGCCGCCGAGGAAAAGCTGTTCCTGCCCGGCCAGTCGGTGCACGTCGGGATCCGCGGCCCGCTATATGACCCCGCCGACCTAACCAGCGATGCCGGCCTCGGCTTTGAGATAGTGTCCTGCGGCGACGTTGCCGAGCACGGCCCCGCAGCGGCCGCCGCGCGGATAGCCGAACGGGCGGGCGGAGCACCGCTGTATATCTCGGTGGACATCGACGTCCTCGACCCCGCCCATGCACCCGGGACCGGCACCCCGGAGGCCGGCGGGCTCACCAGCCGGGAGCTGCTGACCATCCTGCGCGGGCTGGCCAGCCAGCGGGTCGCCTCCGCTGACGTGGTGGAGGTATCACCCGCCTATGACCACGCCGAGATCACCGGCATCGCCGCCGCCCACGTGATCTACGACCTCATCACGCTGATGGCCGCATGACCACCACTAAATTTAGCCGGAGGGCCACGCCACGCGCCGCGCGGCCGGAACCGGGCAGCCCTGGACGGGAGAGGAGCGGTCTGGGACCCGACGGTCACGGCGGCCTTGCCGCCGGGTTGCTGCTGGGCTGAGCCGACCGCTCCCAGCAGCGACAGCACGGCATGCCACTCGATGTTGTGGCCCGCCGGATGCTGGAAGATCTGGCGCAGGGCGTTGCGGTGATGGTTACTGAGGAGCACTGGCTGCGACGGCGATGACATCCATGCTCTTGTCCGGTCCGCCACCATCCGCGGAGCTGCGAATTTCGGCCCGGCTGCGGCCGCCTGGTTTGTGATGTGGCCTGGGCTGTAGCCATCCCCAGTGCCCGCCAGCAGGCTTTCGCAGGAGCTGTGAACACCATGGCACTGGCCGCGCTGGCATCTGCGCCTTTTCCGCCCCAGGTGCCAGCATTCTTATCAAGTCTCCTGGCACGCGATGATAAGAGCGGAAACCGCAGCAATTCGAACGCACCGGCCCCGGCGAGCAGTTTGAGGAGATCCCGGACTGGGCGAACCGCGCCAGCGCGTAACGGTAATCAATACGCCCAGATCGGTGCTTAACGTAGAGGATAATATCAAAGCATGCGAACTCTTTAAAGGGTCATTGACACGGCATGATAACTGCCTAATGATGTGCACACAGTCGTTGCTCCGGACCTTGGTGGCGAACGGGGGTAGTTGTTGCCGAGGAGCTGATCCTCTTGCCTGATCAAGCTGACGACCTGCAGGCCACACTCATGGCCATGGACAGGCTGGCCCAGCTCTACCCGGCTACGTTCAGAATGCTCTTGCTCGCTGCCAGCGAAGCACTGCAGCCCAAGGGCACGGAAGCGCAGCTAGATGGCCACTCCCCTGCTCCCATCACCGTACGCTGGGAGCGCTGAGTGAGCAGCAGACAGTAGCAACCGAGGGCAGGTGCTGCAGGCCGGGGCGGTTGGCGTCGCCCTGATCGGGCGGCTGTTCAGCCGGAGCGGGATCAGCCCGGACTACTCCTCGCGGGCGCAGCAGAGGTTATCGGGCAGGGCCCCGGCGGGTCCTGCCGCTGTCACTCACCGGGTTGGTCAGGCGCCGAGGAAGTAGTCCTTGATGTATTTCTCTCCCTCGTCGCAGAAGAACGTGACGACGTGCCGCAGGCCCGGGTGCCGCGCTCGCAGCTCGCGGGCGGCGACCAGGTGCGCGCCAGAACTCGGGCCCACAAACAGCCCGAACTCGCGGGCCAGGCGGCGCATCTCGCCGATCGCCGCGTCGCTGTCCACTGCAACTATCTCGTCGATGATGTGCCGGTGCCGGGCGAAGATGCCGGGGACGAAGCCGTCGGCAATGCCCTCGATGAGGTGCCGACCGACCTCGCCGCACATCAGGGTGCACGACTCGTTGGGCTCGACGGCGACGACCCGGCAGGATCGGTTGCGCTGGCGGAAGCACTGGCCCACGCCGACGATGGTGCCGCCGGTGCCGACCCCGCCGACCACTGCGTCCGGGACCACGCCCTCGGGCAGCTGAGCGAGCGTCTCCGGGCCGAGCCAGGTGCGGTTCTCCTCAACGTTCCACTCCGAATCGAATTGCTGCGGCGCGAAGTGTCCGGGCTTGCGGCCCAGTTCGGCGACCATGGCAAGCGCGTCATTGACGTGGAAGTCGCCGAGCGTCATCACCTGCGCGCCGAAGGCCCGCGAGATCGCCAGCCGTTCGCCACTCATCCCGTTCGGCATGACAACGAGCATCCGGTAACCCTTGACGGCAGCTACCATGCTCATCGCGTTTCCAGTATTGCCGCTGCTTGCCTCCACGATGGTGTCACCGGGCCGCAGCAACCCTTCCCGCTCCGCCCGCTCGATCATGTACTTGGCGATGCGCGCCTTGATTGATCCGGAAGGGTTGAGGTACTCCAGCTTGGCCCATATCCCGTCCACCATGACCAGGGGGGTGTTGCCGATCGCGTCCAGGATCGTGCCGCCGCCTGGCGGGAGCAAGCCAGAATCAGGCTGCCGCACTGCACCTGCCGTGGAGCCCGCAGGTTCCTGCGCCTCATGCGCCGCAGACGTGGCATTCATGCCTGCACCCTACGTGTGTGCTGTAGGCCGATCTGCCTTCCCCCCGGGCCGGACAGTGGTTCGCTGGGCCGCTCGTCCGGTCGGCCGCCAAGCCCCCTGACGCCCGGTCGGCCCGGACGCCACGACACCAGGCGCCACTGAGGAGGGTGCGTCATGGTGCAGATAGAGCGCTTTGCGGTGGGGTCGATCGAATGCCAGATCGTGCCCGATGGCGTGGCCATGTACGAACCGGCTGACCTGGCTGCCGGTGTGCCGGCGGACCAGATATTGCGGCGCTCACGGTCGAGCTGAACGAGAAGGACGAGATGGCGGTCCCTTACGACTGCCTGCTGATCCGCACCGGGGGGTGCATCGCGCTGGTGGATGCCGGGCTTGGGGCCGAGGGGGCCAGGCACTTCGGCGAGCCTGCGGGGCGCCTGATGGACTCGCTGGCAGCCAGCGGCACACCGCCGATCAAGTCGATCTGGTGATCATCTCGCACGCCCACCTTGATCACCTCGGCGGCCTGACGGGGCCTGCTGGTGGCGGGCGTGTTCCGGTCTTCACCCGGGCGCGCCATTACTTCTGGCAGGCCGAGTGGGACTTCTGGACCTCAGGCGAAGGACTCGCCCAGGTTCCTGAGGAGCTAGCCGACGCAGCCCGAACTCACCTGCCGCCACTGCGCCAGGCCGGGCTGGTGGGGCTGGTCAGCGAGGAAACCGAGGTGCTGCCGGGGGTGCGGCTGCTGCCCGCTCCCGGGCACACCCCCGGTCACCTGGTGGTGGCCGTCACCTCGGGCCACGACGGTGCGCTGTACCTGGGTGATGCCATCCTCGACGAGGCGAACTTCCCACATCCCGGCTGGGTATCGGTGGTCGAGTGGAACCCCAGCGTGGCCGTGGCCACCCGCACGGCCCTGATCGACAAGGCCATCGCAGAGTACTGGTTGCTGATCGGCTTTCACCTGGCAGCACGCGGCTACCCTGAGCGCGCTGATGGCCATTACCGCCTGCGCCACGTGGGCGCCAAGGTGCCACCAGCCAGATAACAGCTCGGAGGCCGCAAGCCGCTGCCCGGCGGCAGCCGCGAATACGTGCTCATCGCCCGCCGCCAGCGGCCTGACGGCGTTCCCTGACACCGGCCACAGCGCCGACGTCCCGTCCGGCCCGGACCCAAACCGGCGTTGCCAGCGTCACGCCCCCTAGGGCGACAGCAACCTTCGCCTGGTCAAAGGGCTCATCTCCGGCTTTAGCTGTGCTGGGGCCGCGGCGTACTGTTCAGTCCGGAATGCGAATCACCGAGCCGGGCAGGGAGTTCACCTCGAGCGAGCCGCACGTGGGCAGCCGCCGCGTCTGCGCTGCGGCGGGTTCCGGGAAGCCGTCCGGCCCCCTTTCCAGCGCGTCGTGATGCGGGCCAGCTTCCGGCCGGCTCAGTGGCCGGGGAGGAGCCATTAGCGATAAACGCTTGCTGAAAGCGCGCCGGGTCGCTTATCCAGCGGCGGTCAGGTCGACGGTGTAGCCGAGTTTCTCCAGCTGACTGATCAGGCGGTGGGTCTGGCGTTCCTTGTCGTGCCGGTGGTGAAGTAATCCTCGCCCAGGTCGGCGAACACCTCGCCGGTGGTGAGCATGTGCCAGATCACGTCGAGGAGGCTGTGGGCGACCGCGACTGCGGCCTTGTTGGGGCCCCTATCTGCCGATACTGGGCGCCGAAGTGGCTGCGCTTGGTCCGCGCTGCTGCCCTGGCGGACTCGATCAGGATGTGGCGCAGCCACCCGTTGCCTGGCGTGGTGGCCACCTTGCGGCGCTTGCCGGCTGACTCGCAGTTGCCCGGGCACAGGCCGACCCACGGGGCGAGCTGCGCTGGGCTGGGGAACCGGTTCATGTCGGCGCCGGGCTCCGCGAGAATGACCTCCGCGCTGACCCGGTCGATCCCGGGCACCTCGCGCAGCAGCCTGGCCGCTGACTGGTGGCCCTCGGCGACCCGGGCGGCGATCTGGGTGTCGAGTTCGGCGATCGTGGCATCGAGGACGTCCAGGTGGGCCAGGATGCGGGCTGCGGCAATGGCGTGATGGTTACCGAAGTGGCCGTGCAGGGCGGCGGTCAGCTCCGGGATTTTCGGGCGCAGCTTGCCTTGGCCAGCTTGGCCAGCGCCCGTGGGCCGCGCTCCCCGGCGATCAGCGCTTCGATCAGCGCCCGCCCTGACTGGGTGAGCACAGGACGGCGCAGTCGTAGCTGGGCTGAATACGGCAGGTGAGAGTCTCAAGAGAGCACTCGTTATCGACGACGTAGCCCGTCAAACTTGTGGTTACACCGCAAGATAAGCGGATGACGTTGACACTTAGTTCGGGTATGTGATGGGCTGAGTCCCGCCCGGCAGTTCGGCTTGGCGGGTTTCAATGTGTCACAGGGGGGTCATTGTGGATTATGTCGCGCTGTTGAGTTTTCGTGCCTCTGTATCGGGGGCTGAGCGGGATGGGGCGCTGATGCGCCGGGCTGCGTGGCAGTACCCCGAGGGCATCCGCCCTATTGCCGAGTACTGGCCCACAGCCTCGGCGGTGCAGGTCGTCAGCATCTTCTCGGCCGACAGCTTCGACAAGGTGATGGAACTCGTCTTCGAATGGAATGACGTATTCGACATAGATGTCCACCCCGCTGTTTCGGCGGAAGAGGGCCTGAGGATCGGGCCTGAAGTCTTCGGGCGGCTGCCGCGGATGCAGCAGCGGCCTTAAGGCCCAGATCTGCAAGACATTACGCAAACGACGTTGCGCTCGTTCTTTTGATAGCTGAGTTCCTGTCTCAGTCATTACCAGGACACGTCCTCACATCGGCATCCCCGCGCGACTGAGGTGTCGTGCTCGATCGATGGTCAAATATGGGTCAGGTGCCTTGCTGGGTGATGAGCGCGCTGCGGGTCGAGTTGTTCTTCGACGATGAGGCCAGGAACTGGCACTATCGTGTGCCCGCCCTGCACATCAACGGCGGCGGGACGGCGACTCGCGCAGACGCTGAACGTGAATGCCTGTCGGCCATCGCGTTCGCCCTCGAAGGCGACCCCCGGGACTACGACGCTGACGCCGAGACGGTTACCCTCGACCTAAGGGTGGCACCAGCGGCCTGAATCGCCCCCTCCCACCGCACCCACGGCGACATGAGCGGATGGGCTGGCGCGCTGTGTCTGGAGGGTTGAGAAGCTCGACCTAACTGCTTCCCGCGGACCTGCTGCCGCTTGAAGAGTTCCGGCTATCATGACTGGCTGTCGTGCGGCTGGCCCGCTTCCGGCTGATGACAATCCTGCGTTTGCGCAAAGACTCGAGCCATTCCTGCCCGCTGAGCAGTCGCGTGGTCTTGCCCGACCTGACCTCGCCCGCCGCGGCAACTGCCATCGCGACGCTGGCAGCGGTCATATCATCAGGTGCCTCATACACGACGACCATGTCATACTCGCCAAACGGAAAGCCCGCTACCACGATCGTGGCTCCCAGCTCCTCCAGGGCCGGACGGATCACTTCTACCGGGTCTTGCGGCTCCTTAAGCTGATCGGCCATTGACTTGGCGGTGTAGGAGGCCTGGTACATGTAGAGCGGCATCGAGTTCCCCTTGGACGGTAACGGCGAACAGATCACCAACCAGTCCCGTGACTTGCGGCGGGTTCTGCCGACGGGTCCACGGCAACGGACTGAAGACCACTGCGGTCAAGGATCGTAGACCCGGTCCAGTCGGGCACACCAGCCTCCGCCTCGCCGACCAGCCCCTTCCTCAACCCCGCCAGGGCCCTAGAAGCCGGCTGGCTAGACTCCGGCCGATGCTGCTGCCGGGCGGAGTGTGCGCGCTCGGCGGCTAGATCCGGACGATCCCTGGGTGAAGAGCGCCGCTACTCAAACGCCTCGGCTGGCCCCGATCTGATCAGTCCGTGCGGGTGTGGGACACGACTGTAGAGATCGTTGATCGTGGCTGTTCGCGCCGTTCTGAGATGGGTTCATTCTCAGCGGAGGCGCGGTGGCTGACGAGCCGGGCCTGGCGGGGCTGGCGGCGGAGCGGGCGCGGCTGGAGGCCGAGCTGAGCGGGGTGGGTGACTTCCGGCGGGGGGGTGTCGGCGGTGTTCTGAAGGTGCGGCAAGCCGAACTGCCGGTGCGCCCGGCCGGGCGAGCGGGGTCACGGCCCGCAGT
>Ga0209166_10000549_pt1 | contig 39523 bp, 35 predicted proteins | sample Coa_R1_3_FD_187151 | JGI IMG/M metagenome (GOLD analysis project Ga0209166, IMG submission 187151) | Surface soil microbial communities from Centralia Pennsylvania, which are recovering from an underground coalmine fire - Coalmine... | ecosystem: Environmental > Terrestrial > Soil >...
GCCACGTGAGCAATCGGCAGGAGACCAATCTCGGCCATCGTCCCTCCTGCCCCATCAGAAAACACCTACCGCCCCTCCTTGTCGACCCCTCGAAGCACAATCTGTGCCGAGGATGTCAACAGAGCCACGAAATGTTGTAAAAAGATGCGTTGTGCCCCAGCGCCCTACTACCTTTTTCCGTAAGACCCTGCAATGATATGCTTTCTCAGCGTATCTTCTTCAATTACATTTTCCGGTGTAAGCGCTCCCAGCCATGAACAAACGATGGGTCTTTCTGGTCGCACTCTTCGGACTTGGTACTGCGCTTGTGTCGACGAATCCGTGGTTTACGGTACTCGACGATGAGTGCGCGATCATTAGTGCAGCAGCGCAACCTCTTTCTTACACCGTCAAGAAGTACGTCAGTGGGGCGGGCCAGCACGAACACCCGCCACTCTACGACTTGATATTTCATGTCTGGCTCTCCTTGACCAATGGGAATATCCACCTGTTGCGCGTCCCGGCTGTCGTCTTCTACCTCCTGGGAATCTGGGCCTTGGCCGGTGCCGGAAAGTACCTGAGCCAGGACAAGGGTGTAACCTGGGTTTTCGTCCTGACGATTTTCTGGCCATTCGGTTTTCACTTCGGGCGAGTAGCAGCTTGGTATTCATTTTGCTTCCTAATGGTATCGCTGTTGACTTGGGCGCATCTGAGGTACATAGAGCGTCCCACGCTGACGAGATGGATTGGGTTCGTCCTTTGCGCGTTGGCCTTGGTCTATTCCAACTACTTCGGATGGGCCCTGGTGGGCCTCCTGATTCTAGATCTCGCAATCCGGGATGTGGAGGCCTTGGCGCGTCAATGGAAGCGGCTTGCCACTGGAATTCTGCTGCTCGTCGTCGCTTACATCCCGGTCTTGGGAGCCTTCCTGGGAGAATTGCATCACGGCATCCATGCTGGACATTCGCTTTTGTCCACGGGTTTGCTGGGAATCTACAATCTCTACTGTATCTTCGTGAGCGAATCGGTCGCGCCCTGGTATTGGATGCTCGGGGTGCCCGCCGGCATCGCGGTGGCGCTCTGTATCACTGCAGTACTCTGGGCTGCTCCAGCGGTAGCCAAACGCTTCCTTTTCTACTTTATCGCGCTCTTAGGAACGATGACGATTCTGAGAATCGTGGAAACAAAGCGACTCCTATTTATTGCTCCTTGGCTTATCTTGTCTGTTGCGGTGATGCTGAGTTCGCTGCCGAGGGATTGCGTCTGGCGTCGCTTGTCCGTGCTCTCGCTGATCGTCGTGTCGGGCATCGGATGGTATGGCGTGTTCGCCCGCACGCTCTATGCGGCCCCACGCTGGCTCGAGCCGTGGAACGAAGTGGCGCACGAAGCTGCGGGCGTCGCTCAGTCAGGCGGAATCGTGATCGGGAACAACCCATCATTTTTTTTCTACTTGACGTATCAGCTTCCCGACCGAGACCATCCACTGGCGGTTTCTCGGTTCCCGGGTCTCTTGCCGGCCGCTACCCGCCGCGACCTTGTGTATGACCCTCAACAATGGCTAACAGAGGGAAAGCGGCTCGGTTCGACAGTTTTTCTCGTGAAGGGCTTGCACTACGGGACACCAGAGGCCCCGACCGACGAAGCTGAGCGATACCTGGACAACCACTGCAAGCTGACAAATGTTGAGAAGAAGGTGCATGACTCGGGTGCTGTGTGGAAGGCCCGCTTCGCGCCGGACACTGGACAAATTCCGTGGAGAATCCAGCTGCGCTCTTATAGCTGCTCGTCAGGACCCGGCTGATGGAATTCGCGCAGCCGATGAAACTTTGGTTAAGCCTATGATAGTCGGGCGCGTCAAACGGTCCTTGTTATGAAGATTGCCTGAACGTCCATAGCCGGCGAGGCCCTGCGGCGTCCGCTCGTCTCCCTCGGGACGCTGATACTCGGCGCATTCGGGTCCCGCGAATTGGGGCAGTACGACATTAACGGTGACTCGAACGGCGTGGCCGATGCGGGGCTGTGCCTCGCCGACCTGGCGATCGTGATTCTAAAAAACTGGCGCGATGGCATCTACTTCTTTGTGAGCTGGCGGTTGTTCCCTGGCTGACCTGCCGGATTTGCTACGCCCTTCCGTTCTTGCAGGTAGCACTCGGGATCATGACCAGAAGCCAATTCCGAGAACGTTATATTGCGCTCGCAAAGGTTTACTAAGTCTTGGACCGGATTCTGCTGCGGGACGCCGTGCTATATGTTGCAAACGGGCGCGTGTCACTCATTGATGCTCTCCCTCCTGTCATTTTGACAACATTGGACTTGCGACACCGAGCGCCCATATAGAGGCTCACTTTAAAGGATTTGCCGCGGATGAAATTTTGGACGCCGCATCCGAATTGAACTGCGATCTGATCGTTTATTCAAACAGCAACGCGGTAGTCGAAGCGCTCAGGTTACCTGGAAAGCTGCCCAAGACCGGAGCAGTGACCGTGCGGAGCTGCAAAATTGAAGTGGCAACACCGAGAAGTCCCGCTTCACCGGATTGAAACGGTTCGGAGCCAGAAAGGTCAGTCTCCTGGTCTCAAGACCCTAGGGTAGAGGCCCACCCTAGCCCGTGTGGTAGCATGCTAGACCGTGTTTAAGAGTATGCTTCCGCGCCTAATAGGAAAGGTACCAGTCTCGTGGCGCAGAGCAATCATCGGGCATCCGGATAAACCTTCGCGTATCGCAACCATCGCGCATGATTTTCTGAATCGATTATCCCCTGATAAAACACAGGTCTTTGGTTGCCGCGGCGCACTCGAAGGGTATCGGATGTATATCGATTGGCGCAGGTACCGAAGTTTTGTTTACGGTGCTTGGGAATCTGAAGTCACCCGGGTGCTTACCTCCACAGTGAAACAAGGCATGACTGTGATCGATATTGGAGCCCACATTGGATACTACACGCTCCTGTTCGCAAAGTCCGTCGGCCCGAGCGGCCGTGTTTTTTCGTTCGAACCTCACCCGAGTAACTTCGACTTGCTCTCTAAGAACGTTCAGCTAAACAAATTAATGCAAGTCCAGCCGCTTAATCAGGCTGTTTTTTCCCACGCGGGCGAAATTACGATCTCGGTCCCGGATGACCAGCCCAACTCAGGAAACGGCTCTGCGTGCATAGCCAAGGGAGTGCAGCAATTCCGCGTCAGTGCAATTTCACTAGATGCCTTCTGCGAGAAATTCACAGTCCGCCCGGACGTCATAAAGATGGACGTGGAGGGAGCCGAATACGAAGTTCTTAGGGGCGCGGAGCAAGTCATAGCCCAATTCCGGCCAAAGTTGCTAATCGAGCTTCACCACTTTGATGGAAATCTAGCTGCGCATCCGGTGCCAGATCTTGTTAGCGGCTGGGGTTACCATATCGATTGGCTTGAGCGATGGCAGCTAACCAGTTACATCCTCGCGACGCCCGGTAAACCTGCCGTAGAATATGATTTGACACCTCGGGCCCATACAGCCTGAGAAATCTTCAAGTGGCGGAATTTTTCTGCATCCGATCGAGACGGTTCAATGAGAATAGCCTCGGCACTATCTACGAGCCCGTCAGGCAGGCGTCCGCTGATTGTTTTCGGCACTCTCGTCCTGGGCGCCTTCACCGCCTACGAACTCGCTCAATCCGTGATCAATAACGACATGAAAGGTCTGGGATACGTCGGTTTGTGTTTTGCCGGCGGAGTGGTCGTCGTGGCAGTCCTGAACAACTGGCGCAATGGCATGTACTTCTTTCTGAGCTGGCTCTTGTTCGAGGATTTCGCAAGGAAATTTCTTGGCAACAACATGGCGATTTACTTCGCGAAGGACCTTCTGTTTCTGGTGGTGCTGCTCTCCTTTCTCAGGGCTCTACAGCGAAAGGAAGTTACCACTTTCCGGCCTCCCTTTCTTATCCCCTTGCTGATCTTTGTCTGGTTCGGCGCTCTCCAGATATTCAATCCCGCGTCCACCAGCATCTGGTACGGCCTGATGGGATTCAAACTCTTTTTCTATTACGTTCCACTTATTTTCATCGGGTACGCGCTCCTGAATTCGGAGGTCGAGCTCCGCCGTTTCTTTACGGTCAACTTGATTCTTGTGATCGTGATCATTTCTTTGGGGATCGCTCAATCCATTCTTGGGCCGAGCTTTTTGAACCCCGCCATTCCTGCGGATGATCTTCGCGAGTTGAGCACGCTTTACCGCGTATCGCCTATCTCCGGGGAGATTGCCTACCGGCCGACATCCGTGTTCGTCAGTTCGGGGCGCTACGCAAATTTCATCATGGTGGCCTGGATTCTCGTCCTGGGATTCAGCGGTTACCTTCTCCTGCGTCACAAGAGGGGAAGAGTTCTCGCGTTTATCGCCCTTCCAATTACCGCGGCCGGAGCATTCTTGACCGCCTCGCGGGGCTCCTTCATGTGGGGGATGATTAATGCGGCGGTGACAAGCATCGCGTTTGTTTGGGGCGCGCCCTGGCGCCAGGGGGGAGCGGTGCGCGTGTTTCGTTCCATTCAGCGGGTTGCGATCGGCATCGCCCTGGGAATGGTCTTGCTTTTCTATGCTTATCCGGATGCTCTCTTGTCTCGCCTCGCCATTTACGAAGAAACCCTTCTGCCAAGTAGTCCAAGCAGTGAACTGGTTCATCGTGGGTGGACCTATCCCATCGAGAATTTTCTGGGTGCGTTTACTTACGACCGCTGGCCCTACGGCTACGGCATTGGAACTACCGCGCTCGGCGGACAGTACGTCGCGCGTTTTTTTCATGTGAGGCCTCCTGTCGTCGGCGTGGAGAGCGGCTTTGGAACGCTGGTGGTTGAGATGGGCATCGGAGGGTTGATTCTTTGGTTGGTCGTCAGCGCGGCGATTTTGTTCTCCGCGTGGAAAGTCGTTAAGAAACTGAAGGCTTCACCCTGGTTCCCGCTGGGATTCGTCATTTTTTGGTACGCCTTCTTCTTGCTCATCCCTGCCACGTACGGAGGTATTGACGCCTACGAAGATTTCTTGTTGAGCGCGTATTTCTGGCTTTTGCTCGGCTTGCTCTTCCGGCTTCCCACGATCGCTCTCTCGGCGCAATTCGCGAACACTGCTCCCCCAGCCCAACCCGCGCGCCGCTGGATGCGTTGACTTGCGCCTCGCCGTCGTTTCCCCATTCATCGACCGCAGGCACGGCACCGAACGCGCGTTTGCCGAACTCATCGAGCGGCTTTCTCGCGATTATGGCTGCGAGGTCCACATCTATGCGCAGCGCGTCGAAGACCTCACATTGAGCGATCCGCGCGCTCCTCGCACAACAGATTCCGGCACCATTATTTGGCACAGAGTTCCCTCCGTTCCCGGCCCGCATCTGGCGCAATTCGTCTCTTGGATGATCTCGAACGGATTCTTGCGGAGCTGGCACGCCTTGTTCCGCCGAACTTCGTATGATCTTGTCCTCTCCCCGGGAATCAATTGCCTGCATCCGGATGTAGTGATCGTTCATGCGCTGTTTCACCGCTTGCGGGAACTCGCGCGCGCAGAAAAGGGAGAACGGGCCGCGGATGCCGGCTTTTTCAGGAGGGCGCACCGTCGTGTTTACTATGCGCTGCTTTCTGGATTGGAGCGCAGGATCTACGGCGATGCGCGGGTCACGCTTGCGGCCGCATCGAAGCGAACTGCCGGGCTCCTGCGAGATTACATTCGGCGAGACGACGTCCGCGTCGTCCCGAACGGAGTGGACCTCGCGTATTTTTCTCCGAAAGCAAGAACCACGCGGCGTGCCGAGGCGCGTAACCGTAGAGGGTTCCGCGACGAGGATTTAGTGCTTCTGCTCATCGGCAACGATTGGCGCACCAAAGGCCTGCCAGCGACCTTGGCAGCGTTGGCAGCCCTCCCGCGCGAATCGCGTCCGCAATTGCTTGTGGTGGGAAACGATTCCCCAGAACACTTTCAAGCCAGCGCATCCCGGCTCGGTTTGCAGGACTGCTGCCGCTGGGAGACTCCGCGCTCCGACGTGCTCGACTTTTACGCCGCAGCGGATATTTACGTTAGCCCCACTCGCGAAGATTGCTTCTCGCTCCCCGTCTTGGAAGCGATGGCCTGCGGCTTGCCTGTAATCACATCCGTGTTCAATGGCGTTGTCGACTGTATTCACGATGGAGTCGATGGCTTTGTGATGCGCGAACCACGCGACGCGCAGAAGTTGGCCCAGATCATTCGGCGCCTCCAGGCGGATGCGGGCTTGAAGCAAAATGTGGGTGCGGCCGCAGCCGAAGCGGCCCGCGGGTGGAGCTGGAGCAGGAACGCCGAAGCCGCCTGGGAACTTCTTAAAGTGGCTAGTGCGAAAAAAAAGCAGACCCGCTATCGAAAACCGTTTTGAGCAATTTTGTTATTTGCTTTTGCCACGACTGCTTTTCGGGTTGCTTCCAGTGTGAAGACGAGCGTTTCCTTCGGGATGCCTGTTACGAACGGACCCACCAGCCATCCAAGCCCGGTCGGAATATCACGCGTAAGCGATGCCGCTTCGCTCTGCACGTACACGCCGCCGTCCCGTTCCTCCATGCGCCACCATGTTTCCATTCGCCATAAAAATCCGCCGTCGTCCCCGGGGGGCTTCTCGCGCTCATTGCTTTTGCCGGGATTTTCCACTTCCGCGATGCGCACCGCGGAGCTGCGGCTATGCGCCCGGTCGGAAGCGTCGCGGAAGTAGCGCACGTCGTGCTCTGTGTTGAGCACCACGGTGATGACCTTGTGGCGCCGGAAGCGCAGAAAAACTCGGAAGTGATCGCCGTCGCGCGACTCTATTTTCGAGCGCTCGACGTCCGGAGCATAGTAGGTGGACTGGTGATCGTAATCCTGGAGAATGGCTAGCACGTCATCCAGCTTCGCCCCCGGAATAAAAATTACGCCCACCCAGTGATGGATCAAGCCACCGGGGCAAGGGATTGGCCTTCCATTTTCGAGCGTGTTGAGCTGATGAATTTCCACTTCGCCCCGCTGCAAGGCCGCGTATGCCTCCGCACGCGAATTCTTGGGAAGCGAGTCGATCCACAGAAGCGCGGAGCCGCGTCTTAGTTCTACCTCATTTCGCTCTGCGCTAAGCCGGACATATCGGTCGAACGCGCCTGCCGTCGCTGGTTGCAGTCTGGCTGGGACGGGATCTGCAGGAGTCGACTGCGCGGCAGCGACCAGAGCCGTACAGCATGCAGCGACAGCGAAGGCTGCAACGGCGAACATGTCTACCCATTGCTCCACCTGTCGGCGCATTCCTTCAGCTCCGGCCTAGGCCGGCTCCTTAACTCTATGATGGCGCAATCACTTCGAAATGGAAGTGACCAAAGACAACTCTATGGTGCACGAAGCTTGCCTACCTTTGCTCGCCGAACATCTCGAAAGATTACAGTGTGATTTTTGGAGGTCTGCCGGCTGCGGCAATCAGGGAGAGAGTAGCGGGTTGGGTAGCTCGCACACGGCCCCTTGCGGGGCCGCTGTCCCCGCGCGGCCCCCAACCCGTTCTTAGAAGCCTACGCGGGCACTCTGATGCCCTCAATGGGCCGCTAGAGCCACTTGGAAGGGTACCGCAGTCGTGGTACTAGACCGATTCCCTTCGGCCACAACCAGAATAAACCTAACTCACGCCTTATCAATGTATTACAATAAGGAATGCTCCTGAGAGAGGTTCCAAAAAGTACTAGTTTGGGCCGTTTACTCCGCTTAGAAAACCGCCAATATGCGCTGTGAGCCCCACGATTGTTACAGCCAGCGCTTCGACTGCCAGACGAAAAACGGGAAGTCCACTCCTCGACTTCCCTCGCGTGCGCGCATGTAGCGCCCAAACGATCCAGATAAGTGTCAATGAAGCGCAACCTAGGACCAAATGCATGAGCAAGAGGCCCTTGAGCTTCTGTCCCTCGAGCTGGAGCTGCCAGGCGAGCAGGCCCGTGGCGACGACCGGCAGCGCTGAAATCGCGGCACCGAAAATATTAAAATAGGCGGCGTTGGCCAGGGCCCGCCAATTGGCTTTCTGCGCGAGAAAATCAAACACAACGCCGGCAATGAAGAGCGCGATGGGAAAGTGGATCAACACAACGTGCTGTGCGTGCCTGGCGAGCAATGCGCTTCTAACGTCAAACGGGTTCAAAGCCGCTTCGCTGATCACTGGACAACCACTTTTCCCGTCATTTTCGGATGGATTGAGCAAAAGTACGGGTACTCGCCGGCTTTCGTGAACGTGAAAGTGAATTTCTCGTCCGTGTCCAAAACTTTGGATTTGAATACCTTTTCTGTGCTTACGACCGTATGCGGAATATCGTCACGATTGGTCCACGTCACGGTTGTTCCCACCGGAACCGTAATCGCGACAGGGCCAAAAGAGAAATTGTCAATTTTCACTTCGGCGATCGACGCGGTTTTTTCCTGAGCACTTGCGGCGAAGCTCTTGGACTTAGGGGCGATTCCTCCCAAACTGATCACGCCCGCAACCACAACACCAGCTATGAACACAGTTTTCCTCATGATTTTTTCCTTCTCTTTGATTTTAGTTTCGATCTGTTTGTTGGCATTTGGATGCTCTTCGCGCTCACCCGAGCGTTGAATCGACTACAGCCATCGCATGACGGCCGCGCACAAAATTGACGTCCGTGATGCCTAGCAGGGCGCGAAGTTGCTCGGCAGGCACTTTCATGGGCCCCGGAGAAGGTGCCTCGCCTGGCTTTGGCTGCGGGAACGCGGTGGAGCATGCGGTATGAAACGTGACGTTCCCTTCGATCTTTTGCATGGTCTGATGAATGTGTCCGTTAAGAACGGCCACAGACCCGAACTTTTTCAAGTAGGCAAGCGCCTGCGCGCTATCCTCGGTTCCCCATCCCCATTCGGGGTATACCGCCCACAACGGAATATGCGCGAAAACCACGATCGGAGTGCTGGATTTGAGGTGCTTCACGTCTTTTTCGAGCCACTCAAGCTGCTCTCGTCCGAGCGTCCCGAGCCCCCCGGCTTTCAGATTCATGACGTTTATCAAACCGATGAAATGCACTCCTTTCTTTTCGAAGCTGTACCAGCCGCCTTGCTGCGCGCTTTTGCCGAACCTGTCGAAGTATTCCTTTCCGTCGTCGTTCAGAACGTCGTGCTCCCCGGGAACGAAGAAAACATCCTTCGCGCTGGCCCCTTTCAGGATTTGGCTGACGCCGTCGAATTCCTCCGGCTTTGAAAGGTGGCTGATATCCCCGGTATGCAGCAAGAACTCGGGTGGAATGGATAGTGCGTTGATCTTATCCACCGCGGCCTGCAGCGTTGCCGCAACATCCGGATTCGCGGCTTTATTGAACCCCATGTGGCTGTCGCTGATTTGGACAAAACTCAAATCTCCCTTGAACTCGGCCGGATTCATTTCTGGAAGCCGGCTCATGCTGTAGGATTTCAATACTCCACCCTGCATTACGCAGAATGCTCCCGTGCCCGCCCACGCCATGCACTTCAGGAATCCCCGCCGATCGACCCCATCGTGATTGTGATCGTGCAGAATCTCGTCTTTTGTCTTGCCAGCCATTTGTCCTTCCTCCGAACACACTCCCGTCATAGGCAGACGCTTCAAAGCGTCGCCCGGCCCTGCGCAGATTTGGCAGGAGCGGCGCGGGTAAGAGCGTGTCCAGGAAATCCCGCGCCGCCGTGGGACGTGTTTCATTTGTGCAGACCGAGCCACGCACTCGGTTATTCCAGATTTCTTCCGCTCACTTCGCAGAAACTAATTCGTCACAGTTATCGGATAATTGGGAATAAAATCGACTGTGGGGTGGTTCTCGCTGATGAGTTCTACGGGCCAGGGGAAGGGTTGGGACGTGTTGGATTCGCAGGACCGGGCTCGCTTCGAGCAGCTTGTGTTGCCTCATCTTGATGCCGCATTCAATCTTTCGCGCTGGCTGCTGCGAAGCAGGGCCGACGCTGAGGACGTGGCGCAGGAAGCGATGCTGCGCGCCTTTCGCTTCTTCCGAGGCTTCAACGGCGGCGATGCGCGGGCATGGCTTCTGCAGATTGTACGCAATACCTGCTATACGTGGTTGGAGAAGAATCGCCAAGTGGAGCTCATGACCGAATTCGATGAAGACCTGCACCTGCCGTCCGCGGCGACGCCTGAAGCCCTGGCCATCGCGGGCGATAATCGTGAACGCCTCGCGCGGGCACTCGAGACACTTCCAGTTCGCTTTCGGGAAGTGATTGTGCTGCGTGAACTCGAAGGGTGTTCGTATAAGGAAATCGCCGGCATAACCAGCGTCCCGATCGGTACGGTCATGTCCTCGCTGGCGCGCGCGCGTCAACGCTTGCAGCGCGCTCTCACGCAACCTGCTCAGCAGGAGGCGCCCCGTGAGCTGTGATTTCTCTGGGACCCTCCTTCATGCCTATCTCGATAGTGAACTCGATCCCGTGCGCGCCGCCGAGTTCGAGCGCCACCTCGAGAGTTGCCGGGAGTGCACCAACACTCTTGGAGCAGCGGAGTCCTTGCGCTCTTCTCTGCAGCGTGCTCAGCTTTATGAAACCGCTCCGCTGGAATTGCGCAAAAAGATTCGTGCCGAACTCAAAGCTCCCTCCGCGGAAGTGAAAAACTCGCGTTTGGCCGCCTGGCGCTGGCTTGCTGTAGCCGCCGCGATTCTCCTGGTAAGCGCGACGGCGTGGTTTGCCTTGCCGATTTTTCGATCGACTGGTCCGGAGCACGTCACCGCTGCCGAGGTCATCGATGCTCATATTCGCTCGCTGCAACCCGGACATCTCACCGACGTAACTTCAACCGATCAGCACACAGTAAAGCCCTGGTTCGACGGCAAACTGGACTTTGTCCCGCCAGTGCACGATTTCATGGACGAAGGATTTCCATTGTTGGGTGGCCGCCTGGACGTGCTAGGTGGTCGCAACGTCGCGGCCCTCGTTTACGGCCGCCGCAAGCATTTTGTCAACGTCTTTGTCTGGCCCACCAAGGAACCGGACACTCCGATTCACCCGCCAGGTTCGCGCCAGGGCTATCAATGGGTTCACTGGCGTCATCAGGGGATGGAGTTTTGCGCCGTGTCGGATACTTCGGCGCAGGATCTGCATGATCTGGCGCAGCTCTTCGTGCAACAATGAAATCGTCAGTCCTGGCTTGCTGGCGGCATCTTGCGTAACGGCAGGAAATCTATTGATTCTGCTTTTTGTTGGAAACTGACTTAGGCATTTCCTTCGCGTAAATCAGCCGCAGCTCCACCGCCACGGTCTGCCCCTTGCGTACAGTGATGTTCTTGTACCATTCCGAGAAGATGCCTTTCGCCGAGGCGCGCATATCGTAATTATCTGCGGCCAGCTTCGAAATTGTGAATCGCCCGTGCGCATCGGTGTGCACGGCATGTGGCGCGTTTCCGCCCGATGATTGGTACGAAACGGTGGCATGAGGAACGGGCTTGTCGTCGGGCCCGATGACCACGCCGCTTACGGTGGAATTTCCTTTGGGGCGCGCGTATTGCGGCGCGGCCAGAACGTTGCACGCCGCTACGTGAACCAGCAAGAAAATCGCGAGAACAAAGATTGTGCGTTTCATATTCACCGTCTCCTGTTACGAGTGGGGCGTACGCTCGCGCGTCTGCCAGTCAGTACCCGCGGCATTGCACCTCATGCGCACATCGATCCTTCGTAGAACCAGTTTAGACCGCGACTCTTAGCTATCCTGCGGCATTTTGTAAATTGTGACGCACAGCGAACCTGCCTTTCGGGACAGGTCAGGGGCGGGCTTCTCTGTAAACTCTTGCGTGCGCTTCCAACATGCGCGTGAAGTCGCAAAATTCCACGGCACGTTGCCGGGCCCGCTCAGCAACTCGCGCTGCAAACGTTGGATCATCCAGGATTCTCGAGATCGCTCGTGCGAGTTCCTCCGAATCGCCCGTGCGGAATGTCACTCCTCCATCCCCGATTACTTCCACGAATGCGCCCAGATCGGAAGCGACCACAGGAACTCCGCGCAACATGTTTTCCGCAATCACCAGCCCGAACACCTCTCCGCCCAAGGACGGAACGACCAGAATCGCGGCCTCCCTGAGAGCCGCGTCAAGCTCGGCTCCCATCAGGCGCCCCGCAAAGCGAACGCGCCCGGCGAGATGGGCCGCCTGGGACAGACGTTCGAGAGACGCGCGCTCCGGACCATCGCCAATCACGAGCAATTCAAACAAGCGATTTTGAGAGGCCAACTGGCGCGCAGCTTCGAACAAAACGCCTACGCCTTTTGTCGTCACAAGTCTCCCTTGAAAGGCGATAACGGGCGGCTTCTCAGAAGGTGCTGAATTCGTCGGCGCCGCCGTCCTAAATTCCAGGCCGTGCGCTATGGCAACCTCTCGCGGAAGGTTCAATAGGCCGCCGAGCCATTGCGTCGGCGTGATGTTTCTTGTCAGATGTTTGCAGAGGAACCGGCGCACGAAGGTCAACAGCCAGAGCTTAACGGAAACAAACCAGCCCTGCGCTGCATTGCAACGAAGGCACTCTCCATGACGGTGCGCCATAAAGTGCCCCGGGCATGGCGTCCCAGAGGGCTCGATGAGAAGTTGACCGTTGGGGCAAATCGTCTGAAAGCCGTGGTGTTCGACGACCACCGGTTTGCGCGCGAGTATTCCGAGCACAATTGGCGCCAAAGCAGGGCCAGCGACATGTACGACATCGGACTCCCGAATCAAATCCCACACTCGAATCGGCGTTGGCTTGCGGACAACACGGAACGAAAGCGTGCCGTCGTCAAAATTGTTCGCCGACGTCTGTGTTGCAACAGTAAGTTCGAATTCCGACTCGCCGCCGGTTGCGCGAAGCTCCGCGAGGCCGCGGGCCAACGACAAGACCAATGTCTCGACGCCGCCGACACTCGGCGGGAAAAAATGAGAATAGATCAGCAGCTTCATGGCGGCAGGCTTGCCGGCTCCGCTAGTTTCATCCCGCGCACAGACGCCCTAGCGTCAGCTTTTTTCGCAGCGAACAGCTCCCGTTAATTCGCAACCGTTTTCAACGGCCAGTATATCGGTTTTGGGGCGACAACCCGCATGGTAACCTTTCCCTCGAAGAATATTTACTTGTTCTGTGAAACCGGCAAAGATGAACTATTCAGGGCGTCGCAAGAATGCATAACCGCTGCGTTGCCGTGCTCGGCCGGCCGGACAGTCCCACGGATGCCGTCGAAGAGTATTGCCGCTACCTGTCTTCCGCGCTGGCCAAGCGGGAAATTTCGTTGGAATTGGTTAGAGTTCGCTGGGCGGAAAACGGTTGGCGCTCGTCGCTAGAGGAACTTCTCCAGAAATTCGGGAGCTCGGAAAATAGCTGGTTTCTCCTGCAATACACCGCTCTAGCATGGTCCCGACGCGGCTTCTCATGGCGGTTCCTGAGGGTCTTACGTCATTTGAAACGGCTTGGCGCGCCTTGCGCAATCGTATTTCACGACGCGGAACCCAATTTCGGCTCCCGCTTAATAGACCGCGTGCGGCGTTTCGTACAGCTCTATACCATGCGCAAAGCGCTCCGGCTGGCGGATCTGACTATTTTCACGATTCCCCCCGAAAAAATCCCATGGAATATAGGTCAGACCGGGAAAACAATTTTCATTCCCGTGGGTGCCAACTTGCCCGCGCCGGAACTAGCCTGGCAAAAGACGCATGCAAGCTCCGGCGCCTCACCGAGGGCCGCCGTGTTTTCTTTGTCCGATGGAAGCGTTGGTGCAGTGGAGGTGAACGCGATCGCAGACGCCGTGCTCTTCGTGGCAGAACGATTGGGCCCGCTTCAACTCGCCGTGCTCGGGCGAAACTCAGAGGCCGCGCAAATTCAGCTTCGGGAAAGGTTGGGAAAAGCGCGCGTGCAAATTATCGTTCATGGACTTCTGCCTCCGGAAGAAGTCGTGCACGTGCTGAGCTCATGCGACGCGATGCTTTTCGTGAGAGGCCCGCTCTCAACTCGAAGAGGCAGCGCGCTGGCAGGCATTGCTTGTGGTTTGCCCGTGATCGCGCGCCACGGATGGGAGACTGCCTCACCAATCACCGAGGCGGGGATAGAATTCGTACGCCCTGAAGAGTCGGGCAATTTTGGTCCGGCGTTGCTTCGCGTCCTGTCAGATGCCTCCCTCCGGAGTTTGCTCGGCCGCCGCAGCCGGGAAGCATATACCCGGTGTCTTTCTTGGGAAGTTATTGCATCGCAGTTCGCAGAAGCGATGGCGAAATACGCATCGAATGCTGAGTCCAAGCCCCGGTAAGCGGGCTCACCTCACCCTGCAGGTGGTCCGGGCCTTCTAAAACGCCCTGTTTTCGCGGCTGCGCCTGCTATGCTAAACTAGGCCGGTTCCGCAGGGGTTTGCGGTTTACCCAAAGTCTCCGCACAGATGAGCCCCGCCTTGCGGGGAAGAGCCTTTTGACCGCTACGCAAGTGGCGCAAGGCCGCACGAAATTTCACTCAACGTGGATCCCGCCGGGTCGGGAACACGCAAAAAAAGAGGATCCGTCATGTCCGGGCATTCAAAATGGGCCACCATTAAACACAAGAAGGCGGCCACTGACGCGAAGCGCGGCCGCGTTTTTACGCGCGTTATCCGCGAAATCACGATCGCCGCAAGAATTGGCGGCGGCGATGCGAATTCCAATCCCCGCTTGCGCACCGCGATTCTCGCCGCCAAGAACGAAAACATGCCCAACGACAACATCGAGCGCGCCATCATGCGCGGCACTGGCCAGCTCGAAGGCGAACAGTATGAGGAAGTGACCTTCGAAGGCTACGGCCCCGGCGGCGTTGGCATGCTGATCGAAGCCGTCACCACCAACCGCAATCGCGTGGTCGGCGAATTTCGCCATCTGATGAGCAAGAACGGTGGAAACTTGGCCGAAGCGGGCGCGGTGGGCTGGATGTTCCATCGCAAAGGCGAAATTGTGGTACCCAAGGAAGCGGCCAGCGAAGATAAGTTGCTGGAGATCGTTCTGGAAGCGGGGGCGGAGGATTTGAAAGACGATGGCTCCGGCTGGTACATCGTAACCCCGCCGGAAGCGCTAGAAAAAGTGAAGGAAGCTCTGACCAAGGCCGGGATTACCCCGGATTCCGCGGAAATCGGCATGGTCCCGCAGAATTACATCAAGCTGACCGGACAGCAGGCCACCCAAATGGTGCGCTTGGTCGAGGCGCTCGAAGAACACGACGATGTGCAACACGTCTATGCGAACTTCGATATCGATGAGTCGGAGATTCAAGCGGTGGTCGGAGCAAACTAGCCGGAAATTGCGTGAAGCAGGCCCGCTGCTTTCCGTTTCTTGAACGGCCTTTCCCCGAGGGAAGGCCGTTTTTCCTTTTCTGTGATATGCAGCGACAAAGCGCTGGAAGCAATGCGGAGAACGCCGTAGACTTAGGTCGATGAAATTGGCGATCACCGCGGCGAGTTCCCCTGCCAGGAATGGCCATATTCGGGTGCTGGGCGTCGACCCCGCGGCGGCGGGGCCTACCGGGTACGGTATCATCGAAAGCGATGGCCGCCGCTGTCGTATGCTGCATTATGGTGCATTGAAAGTCGCGCCAAAGCGGCAGAGGGAATGTACTGGCGCCGTTTTGCAGGATGTCCACGCGCTGCTTTGCCGCTTGATGGATGAGTTTTCTCCGGACGCGCTTGCCGTCGAATCCGTGTTTGCTGCTCTCAACCTGCGAACAGCTTTGCGATTGGCCGAAGTGCGCGGCGTGGTTCTGTTGGCCGCCGCCCAGCGGGGAATCGCCGTGTACAGTTACTCGCCCCGTGAGGTCAAAGCTTCCGTGGCCGGCTATGGCCACGCAGACAAGCGTCAGATGCAGTTGATGGTCCGTGCCCTGCTCGAGATGAACGAAACGCCCGAGCCCTCGGATGCCGCCGACGCTTTGGCAGTCGCGCTCTGCCATGTGCAGGCGGATCAGGCTCGACTGCGGTTTGGGCTTCCGGGGAAACGCACGGCGGCTGCCTTACGCTCCCGGCCATTTGCCGCTGGAGCCGCGGCTGCCAAGGACGGCGCAACTCACACTGCGATTTCGCGCATCTTATCGACACGATGAAGACGAATCTCTTTCGATTTGTTTTGATGGCGGGGCTCGCACTGGTTTTCGCCGGCTGGCCGGCGAAGGTATCTGCAAGCCAATCCGCCCCGTCTCCCGCGTCTGCTCGCGCAAAGCTGAGCTATCGCCGCATTTTCAAATCCAGTTCTCCTGAATTCATTGAGATTGTCGTTCGCGACGACACGAATGCGGCTACCTTTGAAATCCGTCAGCTCGATGAGGATCCGGGAGCTTCGCCATTTGAAGTGGGCGCCCCCTTGCGCGCCAGGATGTTCGAATTGGCCGCTCAAATGAACTATTTTCAAGGCCCGGACCTCGATGTCCACCGCAGGATTGCAAATCTGGGAGAGAAAACTTTCCGCTGGGAAAAAGGAGCGGAGAGCCACGAAACAAAATTCAATTACACGTTGAATTCGTCGGCAAATCAGTTGATGCAGATTTTCGAAGGTCTCGCTCGCCAGCAGGAATTGGTCACTTTACTTGAACGCCGTATGAAATACGACCGTCTGGGCATCAACGATGCTCTCTTGCAGTTTGAAACCGACCTCAATCACAAATTGCTGCCAGAGCCGCAGCGCGCCTTGCCCACTCTGGATCAAATCGCCAGCGATTCCCGTTTTGTTGATGTCGGCCGGCAACGAGCTCGGGCTCTGGCCGACCGCATTCGTCACTCCAGTTGAACTTCCGACTCTAGCCGCCCAGACTCCATTGTCGCGGCCCCCGGCCGAAGCTGAATTCTTGCGACTCCACGAGAAGGTGCATCGGCAGCAAAGCCGTCTTCCCGTAATGCTCGCCTTCCAGAATTCTCGCCTCGCATCGTGAATGCGATTGCTGCACTTCGAGAACCCTCACCGGCGTCCCGTGCGCCAGCATCAGCAGCCGCTGCGTAGCAATCAAAATCGATAATCCGACGTCATCCTGCGCCGCATCGAGCTTTTGCCGCTCCGCGGCGGCGCCATCATCGATGGCCACCAGCACGAAAGAAAGTCCGTCCTCGCATGTAACCTTTGCCACTCGGCCCACCCATGACGACGTATCCGTGGCTCGTGGCTCTAACGCCCGCGGTGTGGACTCGACTCGACCCGCGGAGGGAACCGGCCCTTCGACGACTCCGAGGAATCTGTAGCCGCGCTTCGGCAGTGTCTCAATAAACCGCGGCTTGTTCTTGTCGTCGCCGAGCGCTTGGCGCAGTTTCTTGATGGCCGTGTTCAGACTATGATCGAAATCCACGAAGGTGTCCGCCGGCCAAAGTCTTTTCTGAAGCTCCTCGCGTGTAACCACTTCCCCGGGCCTCTCCAGCATCATGGCCAAAACATGAAACGGTTGAACTTGCAGTTTGACCTTATGCCCGGCTTTGTAGAGTTCCTCCGCGCGCAAGTCCACCTCGAAGCCGTCGAAACGCAGAGCATGCGCAGATGGGGGACGCGGCGACATAAATATTAAATTGACCTGAGAACTATACCACTCCTTCCGAATTTCGTAACTGAACCCGGCGACCCCATTAACCTCTCTATTTCCAACGGCTTACTTGTCCATTCATTGTCGCTTCGCAGTTCACCCCACGTGCATTGTGCCTTCGGCAAGAATGCGTGAAAGTTCACAGCGTGAAGCACAGCTGAGCAGGCCAACTTCCCGGGCAAACGAAAGTTCAACCTGGGCGCTGCCAGCAACTATGAAACAGGAGGTCCCGTGAGAAAACGAGCTTTGCTTATGGCAGTTGTTATGGCCCTCACCATTTTGGCTTCCACGCGAGTGGCCAGTGCGCAACAACTGATGGTCGTGAACATCCCCTTTGACTTTGCTGTCGGCAATAAGACGCTGCCGGCCGGCGAATATTCTGTTAAGGACTCCCCCGCGCTAAATACGCTCCTCTTGCTCGACCGCGAAGATCCTGCCCAAGGCGCCTTTCTGCCCACGCTATCGCTCGACGCGCGCGAAATCCAATCTGAATCAAAACTGGTCTTCAATCGCTATGGTAATCGCTACTTCCTCTCGCAAGTCTGGTCGGCCGGAAGATCCGGTGGACGGCAACTCTTAATGTCGGATCGCGAAAAGGAAATGGCCCAAGTTGCGAAACTCGAGAATCAGGGTCAGGTTACCCTGGTCGCAAGCCTTCCCCGAACTAACCCCTGAAGTAAACCCCGCCTTAAACGCTGCTAACCTCGGGAATCCGGAACCCCACTCCGGATTCCCGGCCCCACTTTCCAGCGGCTTTCCGGCAAATGCGGCAGGCCACCTGACGCGCTTCGACCGGTTGCTCTCGCCCAGCCCACCGCAATTCCCGGCGCCCCACCACTGGCCGGTATGATCCTCGTTGCTTAACTGGCAACGAACTTGCGCTCTTGGGACCGCTAAGCATGCCCGAAGCTCTCCGGTGCTCCACGCATGCGGTTGTTATTTGCTCGGCTCACTCCACGTATACTAGTGGGAAGCTCTACTATGGCCCATGCCAGCAAAATGAACCTCAAGGAAGCCGTGGCTATAGCCACGAGCAGTCTCTGGGCTCACAAGCTGCGTAGCGTCCTGACCCTGATTGGGGTGGTGATCGGCGTGGCCGCCGTAATCGCCGTCGTTAGTCTAATTAACGGCGCGAATCAATACGTGGCCACCAGAGTCTTTCGGCTCGGCGCGGATGTTTTTGGTGTCGCCAAACAGCCCCAGATCATCACCAACGTCGATGACTACCTCGAATATCAAAAGAGAAAACGCATCACCTGGGACGACTATCTGGCCATTCGTGAACTTTGTAAGACCTGCAAGGAAATCGGCGCGTCCCTGGCCGGGCGTCTCGAAGTAAAAAGTGGGCTGAATTCTCTGAAGGACACCAACCTCCGCGCCTGGACTCCGCAAATGTCCGAGCTCTACGATGTGGACCTCGTCGCTGGCCGCCACATTACCGAAACCGATTTGCAACAAGCCGCCCCGGTCTGCGTCATCGGAAACGATCTCGTCGAAAATTTGCTGCCCGGCGTCGATCCCATCGGCAAGGAAGTTCGCTGGCGGAATACGCCCTGCGAAGTCATCGGCGTCGGTAAAAAAGAAGGCTCCGCGCTCGGAAATTCTCTCGACAACTGGATCATTCTTCCCCTGAGCACCTATAAAAAGGAATACGGCACTCAGACGGACTCCCTGCGCATCACCGCCCGCGCCGCCTCCGCCGCCAAGATTCAGCAGACCGTCGACGAAGTCCGCCAGATCATGCGCGGCCGCCGTCATCTTGCGTATGGAAAGAAAGATGACTTTTCCATTGAAACGAGCGACTCGTTCCTCTCTCTCTGGAAAGACATCAGCAGCAGCTTCTTCCTGGTAACTATCGCGATTGCTTCCATCTCCCTCCTCGTCGGCGGAATCGTCATCATGAACATCATGCTTGTCTCCGTCACCGAGCGCACCCGCGAAATCGGCTTGCGCAAGGCTCTCGGGGCGCGCAGCGGCGATATCCTGCGCCAATTCCTTATTGAGTCCTCCACCATTTCGCTCTTTGGAGGCGCGCTCGGTGTACTCTTCGGCGTGCTCGTAGCCCAGCTAGTCTCTATCGTCTCGCCCCTTCCAAGCGCCGTGCAGTTGTGGTCCGTTCTCGGCGGGCTGCTCGTGGCATTGAGCGTTGGCCTGTTTTTTGGCACGTATCCGGCCTCGAAAGCGGCTCGGTTGGATCCGGTTGTTGCGTTGCGTTCGGAATAGTGGGAGAGCTTCGGCCCGGCCGTCCCGGGCGTTTATGGAGTGCGGTGAATGGCTACGCTAGGAAAAATTCTACCTCACACGCGCGCAACCGCGCTGCCCTTGCGCCTCTTCGGCGGCAAACAAACCGCCCTGAAATTCCGCGATGAGGTCTTGCTCGCCCTGGACACTCTGCGCAAAAACTCTCTCCGCTCCGCGCTCACTATCCTCGGCATCGTCATCGGCATCACCACTGTAATCACCGTGACCGCCGTCATCAACGGCCTCAACGACAACGTCCTCGGCGGCATTCGCGAGCTCGGTTCCGACACCATCATCGCCTATCGTTTTCCCTGGGCCTCCCTTTCTCGTCCGCCCAGCGAATGGTTCACCCGCAAGGAACTCCAACCCGAATGGGCGGACGACATCGCCCAACTTCCGCACATCCGCGCGGCATCGCCCTCCATGCGAATCTTTCAGCCGATGTTCGGTTCTGGAACGGAAGATGTCCGTCGCGGCGCTTACCGCGCAAAGAGCGTGATCTTGCAGGGCAACGAGCCTTCCATCGGCGAAATCTTCGATCTCAAGATTGAATCCGGGCGCTTTTTCAACGAGACCGACCTCGATCATCGCGCTCCTGTCGTTCTTCTCGGCTACGACACCGTTCGCACGCTCTTTCCCGAATCCCCGTCGGCCAGTCTCGGCCAGGAAGTCACCATCGACGGCCAGCTCTTCACTGTCATCGGCACTCTGCAAAAGCAGCGGCAAGGCATTTCCGGCGGCTCCAACCCCGAGGACAATTCCGCTTACATGCCGGTCACCACCTTGCGCAAGCTCTACCCGAATCAAAAGGACTACGTCATTTTCGCCAAAGCTGCCGATCCCAATAACGTCGGCGAAGCGGTAGATGAAATGCGCGACCTTCTCCGCCGCAGGCGCCGCCTCACCAACGACAAGCCCGACGACTTCGCGATTTTCACCCCCGACTATTTTCTCGATCTCTGGAAGAGAATCAGCAGCCTCATATTTATTCTGATGTTTGCGGTAGCCTCTGTCGGCCTTATTGTCGGCGGGATCGGCGTGATGAATATCATGCTCGTCTCGGTAACGGAACGAACGCGCGAAATCGGCGTCCGCAAAGCCATCGGAGCCAAGCGCAACAACATTCTTGTTCAGTTCTTGATCGAGGCCGTCACTCTGAGCGCCGTCGGCGGCGTCATCGGCGTCTTTTTCGGTTCAGGAATCACTCTCTTGCTTCATTATGGCGCCCACTTTCCGGCGTCGCTCTCTTTCTTCTGGGTCATCACCGCGCTAGTCCTCTGCGCTTTGATCGGCATCGTCTTCGGCGTCTATCCCGCCTGGAAAGCCGCCCGCCTCGATCCCGTCGAGGCCCTCCGCTACGAATGACCCGCTCTATTTTTCTCTGGTGCCACAGGCTTTAGCTTGTGCTCCCTACTTCGACGAATAACCCCTACAGACACAACCCATTCAATGACGATTTCGCTGAATGCTCGCCCTTCTTAGCTTCAGTGCTCATGCAATGCGATAGAAAGTCGTTCCAGTATGTTTTGTGACGCTCTAGAGCTTGGGAAGAATTTCCAAAGCGAGAATCTTCTCCATCGCCATCGCTTTTTCTGGGGCCGTGTCGCCGTACATCGCCAGCTTGAACGACGCTTTCCCCTTTTTGACCATCAGGTTGGTGATGTTGCTGCCAAAACTCATGTAATACGCATCATCTCCGATCCCGCTGGCCGGCGTGAACGTCGTGTTCTTTGGCTTCATCTGTTCCATCAGATTCTTCCCAGCTTGATAGCCGTCCGCCGACTCGAGATTCAATGTGACAGCTTTGAGTGTCTTCGTGGCTCCACCGGAGGGTGTCCAGGTGCACGTTTTCACGTACGTCGGAGTTGTGTGCGCTCCGGCGCCCATCGGGACGCCAAGCACCGCGCTCAGTCGCGCCTGCGTAACAAGTAAACAGGCGTCCGTATCCGGCGCTGCCGCCGCGAGTGGCGCCGTCGCGGCCACTCCCAGTAAAACGACTACACTCGTTGCGATAAACCCGATTTTCAATGGCATGTAGTAAGCCCCTCTTCGGCGTGAGCTGGCTCATTCTACTCCTCACTCTTGGCAAATCGAATCCAATGTACATCCGATTTGTTCGTCTCTGCACACGGAGAAGAAATCTTACTCCCGCTCGGCGAAGCCAAGTAACGTGCGCGAGCCGCCGAAGCAGACACTTGCCGGACTTGTACGCAAAAGCGTTTCCCGAGACCTGCGTTCGAGCACAATGGGCTGGATCATTCATAGATGCAGGCATTGCTCAATTAATTTCGCGGGTTGCCGCGGAAGCGACTATTGGACACGGTGGTTGGCTTCGGACTGGCACGGATCTGACTTGGGGGAACTGGTCTGTGAACCGGGAACGCTTATGAGCCCCGATTAACGGGTGCCGTATATGATGACCCGCGGAGCGCGTTCCCAGTGTTCCTTGAAATACCAAAGCTCCACGCTTTCAAGGGAGCGGCCTTCCCCGGCGAGGTCAATGATGTGGGTTCCTCCTTCGGGAGAAACACGACCGCCGATTACCAACTCCTTGAATGTCCCGTTTGAGTAATAGACGACCACGCGTTGGATAAAAACCGGGTCGCTCACTCACAACTGAACCGCGCGGAACGGGCCATGCCGAAGGCCCACCTGGAACCTGTAATGGTCCTGAGCGCCGTCAATATGGGTGTCGCCGAGAAAGTCCCAGACCAAGCCGCGGGCGTAAACGGAGGCATCGAAAACTAGGGCCAGGAACACCACGAGCGCCAAAACACTCTGTTTCTTCAGCATCTCAGAGATCCCATTCCTTTACGGTCTAAGTACCAGTGTTAGGAAATCTAGCCGCTCTCTCTCCGGGTGCAAACAGCCGAATCTCTCGATTTTGCGCAATGTTTATTAACCGACTCAACCAATTCTGATAGAAAAGGGCGGCGCGCCTGATTTCAACACTAGTATCCCGGCCAACCCGATGTCGTTGCTCCCGCGCAACGATGGGGTGGGAACCAGCGAGACGATGGGAAGGCAATTAACCGGCACGTGCCCATCGGAAATTGGTCTTGAATTCCGTCGAGCCTTTCGAGTTTGCTGACCACACGGACACTACCTGCCAGCAAGTGGTGTAGAATGCCCGAACCTGAAAACGCCATACTTGCTCAAAGAGAAGAATCGAATTTCTGTTATTTGCTGTTAGGAGCGTCTCATGTACGATGCCGTCGTGGTGGGTGCCCGTTGTGCCGGCTCTGCCACAGCTCTCTTGCTCGCGCGAAAAGGATACAAGGTACTACTGGTTGATCGCGCAAATTTCCCCAGCGACCTGGCTTTCTCTACTCACTATATCCATCAAACCGGCGTTGCCCTGCTCAAGCGATGGGGGCTGCTGGACAAAGTTGCAGCGTCCAACTGTCCGCCGATCACCACGCTCTATTTCGATTTTGGAAAATTCATTCTGACCGGATCACCTCCGCCTGCCGACGGTGTGGAAGAAGCCTATGCACCACGTCGCAAAGTCCTGGATGCCATTCTGGTTTCGGCTGCCGTCGCAAGCGGAGTCGAGTTGAGAACCGATTTTTCTGTTAGCGAACTTCTTTTCGAGGACGGCCGTGTTTGCGGAATCCGTGGTCGCGAGAAGGGCGGATCGCCAGTAGTCGAAAAATCGCGCATCGTGATCGGAGCCGACGGGATGCATTCAACAGTCGCTCGTGCCGTACAGGCTGCGGAGTACAACACGAAAGAACCTCTGGAAGGACCCTATTTCTCCTATTGGAGCGGTGTGCAGATGAAGGGCTTCGAGTTTCATCCAGGTGTCTATCGTGGGTCGTTCGGTTGGATGACAAATGATGGTCTTGCCTTGGTCGGCGTGGGCTTTGCCGCTAAGGACCACCCGGCTGTACGTGCTGATATTGAGGGGAATTATCTCCGAGCCATCGCTGAGGATGCTCCGGACTTGGCCGAGCGTCTGCGCAACGGTCACCGCGAGGATAGATTTGTTGGCGGCCTCGTCCCGAACTATTTTCGCAAGCCTTATGGTCCCGGATGGGCACTGGTTGGAGATGCAGGGTATCTTAAGGATCCATGCACGGCTGAAGGGATTACGGACGCATTTCATGGCGCCGAATTACTCGTGGACGCGATTGATTCCGGCCTAAGCGGCCGCCGACCACTCGATGCGGCATTGGAAGAGTTCGAGCGGCAACGTAACCAGTCTGCATTCCCGTTGTATGAGTTCACCTGTCAGTTGGGGACACTTGCGCCGCCCCCGCCTGAAATGCAGAAGCTCCTCGGGGCACTTAGAGGGAACCAAAAACAGACGAATCGATTCTTCGGCCTCTTCGCGCAAACAGTTTCCGTGCCAGAGTTTTTCTCACCTGAGAACATGCAGGAGATTTTCGGTGAGGATCGAGGCGCGGGCGTCTGATTTGAATGCAAAGTATTCCCGCCTTGCGCTTGTCGGAAATGTGCACAAGTTACGAGCAGCTCGGAACTAATCCAGATCCCTGTTAAACGTGGCGGTCTGGGTGGATCGACGCAACACTACTCTCGAAGTCTGCTTGCAGGAGTCTCCACGCTTAAACTCGTCCGCGAGCCTTGAATCAACCGGAATACCGCCCCGGATTAGCTTCTGGTTGAGTAAGGCCTGACAGATCGGTCCTTTGGGGAAAGTATTGTTGAGTCAACCAGGTACAGGACGGTTCCCCGAGCCGTGCAGCCCGCAACCGGAATCGGACGGGCGGCTTAAGTTGTTGGACAACCACCCCGGCGACGCGAGCCAATATTGCGGAGATGCATCTTAGGGCTTGGGCGTAGCCGCCGCGGTCTCGGAAACCACAAGGTATTCATACTTCTTTCCGTTCGCTTTGAACTTCATCTTGTCCTTGTCCAGCGTGAATTCGATACTCGTGTTCACAGGAATCATTTCCTGCTTCTCGGCTTTCTGCTGCCGGACGTGATATTCCGTCGTCTCCGTCCGCACAACGTATTCCTGGCAAAGTACTTCCATCGTCCCCTTTTTGTTCTTCGCCATCTGCGACCCGCAAGCCACCGAGCTCTCGGACACAATCGTCCCCGCCTGCGGTTCCTTTGCTGCCGCCGGAATCCCCGCCAGCAACACCGCCGCAACAAGTAAGTATGCGCGTCCCATTCTTCCTCCTTGGGGCTTTCCCAACCTTCCCTGCGTTCACATCCGCTTCCCTAGCCCAAGTCGGTCCTGAACTAACTCTTAACCAATTCGTCCGTCTCCCACCAGTCCCATCCATCGCTGTGTTTCCCAAGAGTAGCCCACCTCCTTGCCAATGTGCCGATGGCTATCGCAAGCCACTAATTGGGCGGTCGCTCCAAAGGGAAATTCACGCTTCGAACAGAGGCCATCTGCTTTTCCACATATTTCCACAGCGCTATCAGTCCGGTTACTCCTCCTCCAAATCCTTCTGACTACTTGACTTCCGCGCGTCTCCTTCGAATCTGCTCCCTTCATTCGAATAGTCACTAAACATTTCTATTATCTTCTTGACAATACACTGAAAAACGTGCTACCATATTCCATGGTTTTCTCGCCGCCGTCCGTCGCTCCAGGTCCGTGTTGTGGCGGGTCTTTAGCCCCGCTCTTTTCTCTTCTCTACACCCTTCGGTCCTCGCGCTTGCCGCAATCCGACACAAGAAGTGCAAGAATAAAGCTTTCCTTTTCAACTTCTTCCGCACTCTCTGCAAAAGTATATTCCTGTAACCGCTTTGCATTCAGTAGTCTCCGCACTCTTCGGCAAAACACGGGGGGTATGGGTACCCTCCCTGATCTCTCCGGGTCGTCTGCCCTCACCTTCCCATCCATCCCCTTTAGAATCAAATCTTTGGCACACCAGCACCCCTTAGACCTCATAGAATCAAATCTTTACGAAAATCACACGGGGGTAGGAGTCCTCGTTCCCCAGTTTTCGCTACGACAGTTCCCAACTCTTGCTCATTCGCGCCCTAGAGAGACGCCTTGCCGCGTCCTGCTTTCCTGCATAGACTCCCTCGGCACACTGCTTCGCCTTCCGGGATCACCAGATGGCGGCCGCAAGTGATGACCGACGAGAAATCCATTCCAGGGGGCGACCGCTTTCCGCTGACGCGTTGGTCCGTGATTGAGGCGGCCCGAGGCGGCGATGAAGCCGAACGCCGCCGGGCGATGGATACACTTTGCGCTTCTTACTGGAAGCCTGTTTATAAATATGTGCGCCTGCGTTGGAACCGCCCCGCGGAAGACGCCCAGGATCTTACGCAGGGTTTTTTCGTGCAGCTCATCGATCGAGGGGTGCTCGAAAAGTACGATCCCGCCAAAAGCAGGCTCCGCACCTTCTTGCGCGTGTGCGTGGACAGTTTTGTGATGAACGAAGAGAAATCCGCCAGGCGTCAGAAACGCGGCGGCAACGTTTCTCATGTCGCTCTCGATTTTGCATCTGCCGAAGAAGAAATGGGCGGCGCCGTGATGGATCCCGCGGCCATTCCTTCGCCCGAATCGCTCGAAGATTTTTTTGAAAAAGAATGGGTGCGCGGATTGTTTGAGTTGGCCGTCGAGGACTTGCGAAAGCGCTGTGAAGTCAACGAGCGCGAAAGGACTTTTCGTCTTTTCGAGGAATATGATCTCTCGGACGACGAGTCGATATCCTATGACAAGCTCGCCGCGGAATACGGAATCCCTGTAACCGATGTAACCAACGCGCTCGCTTGGGCGCGCAGGGAATTTCGCCGCGGCGCTCTTGAACGCCTGCGCGAAATCTGCGGCAGCGAGGAAGAATTCCAACGCGAAGCCCGCGCCGTTTTCGGTTGGAACGCAAAATGAAATCGCTTTCGGACAAGGCGATCGAGCGTTTGCGCGCCGGAGCAGAAGAGCCGGATCTTGCAGGCACACGCTACCGCCTGCTCGAACGCGTCGCTCGTGGCGGCATGGGCGTCGTCTACGCCGCTGAAGACGAAAACCTCGAGCGCCGCGTCGCTCTGAAAGTTCTGGATGTGCCGGGAGCCGATGGCGATCTGGCCAGTCGCCTCGTTCGCGAAGCGCGCGTCCTTGCACGGCTCGAACATCCTGGCATCGTGCCGGTGCACGACGTAGGCACTCTCGCCGATGGTCGCGTTTTCTACACCATGAAATTTGTCGAAGGCCGGCGTCTCGACGATTTCATTGAATCCGTCGAGTCCCTTCCGGATCGACTGCGTCTCTTCCTCCGAATTTGCGATGCTGTCGCATTCGCCCATGCCCGCGGCGTTCTTCACCGCGACTTGAAACCGGCCAACATCATGGTTGGCCCGTTCGGCGAAGTGCTCGTTATGGATTGGGGGCTCGCAAAAATCCTGCGTGGGCCATCCCAGCCTGCCGAGCTTGCCGCCGATCCGGATGCCACCATTTTCGAAAAGCGAGATTCGCCGGAGATGGAAACTCATTCGACGAAAAGCACTGCCGTCACGGGGCACGGCACGGTGATGGGTACGCCGGGCTTTATGTCGCCTGAACAGGCTCGCGGCGAAATCGAACTGCTGGATGCGCGCAGCGATATTTTCTCTCTCGGCGCACTGTTGCGATTCATTCTCACGCAAAGAACGCCTGCAGAATTCGTCCCGCGTCTTGACCGCTCGCTCGAAGCGATTTGCGCGAAAGCCTGTGCCGAGCAGCGCGAATCGCGGTACTCCACTGTTCAGGACCTGGGCCTTGACGTTTCCCGCTACCTCGACGGCCTCGCCGTGAGAGCGCATCGCGAGAGCATCTTCGAGAAAGTCGCTCGCTTCTATCGCCGCTACCGCTTCTTTATCTTGTTGATCGCAGCCTATTTAGTGATGCGCGTCCTGCTTTTGTTGCTTTTTCGAAGATAGTTCTAAAGGAATTTCCAATTCCGTTGTAAGGAACTTTAGAGAACAAGAAAGAGAGGCGGAGACATGAACAAGATTCTGGTTGGCTTGCTCTTGGGTGCATTGCTCGGCGCCATTGACGGAACGACGGCGTGGTTTACGCCGGCCGTGCGCGCCCAACTTGCGGGCATCATTATCGGCTCTACCGCAAAGGGACTCATCGCCGGAGTGGCAGCGGGAATCTTTGCGCGCAAAGTGAATTCCGTGCCGCTTGGAATCTTGTTCGGCTTGGCCGTTGGTTTTGTGCTGGCATTCCTGGTCGCTTACATGCAGCACGGCTACTACTTCGAAATCATTCTTCCCGGCAGCATCGTCGGAATGATCGTAGGTTTCGCGACGCAACGCTACGGAACGGCCGCGGCCGCAACGCCGGCTACCCGGTAAATAAAAGCAAGACGATTAACAAAGAGTTTGCTCGTAATTTCAAGGAGGGAAAACCATGTCTCGAGTCATCCATTTTGAAATTCCCGCCGCAGAGCCGGATCGCGCAGCGGCATTCTACGGAAAGGTCTTCGGCTGGAAGTTCGACAAGTGGGCCGGGCCAACCGAATATTGGATGGTTACCACCGGCAAGGACGGAACGCCGGGCATCAACGGAGGAATGATGAGGAAGCCCGGAGGCATTTCTGCAACCACCAACACCATCGGAGTCGATTCAGTCGATGGCGCCGTCGAGGCCGTCCTGAAAGCCGGCGGAAAAAACATCCTGCCGAAAACTCCGATTCCGACCGTGGGCTACTTCGCGTATTGCGAAGACACGGAAGGAAATGTTTTCGGCGTGATGCAAACGGATCCGAAAGCAAAGTAGAGTCACGTCGGAATGAATTACATTGCAGCTGTTTTCGCAAAAAACAGGATTCACATTTCGAAAGGGCGGGCTTGCCGTGAGCCCGCCTTTTCCGCTTGTGACTTATGCAGTCTCGAGCGCATCGAAGCTGAAGGAGCGATGCGATGGGATTTGCGGCATTTCGCGATCATAAATATCTCAGCCTCGAAACATTCAAAAAAAGCGGCGAAGGAGTGAAAACACCGGTTTGGTTCGCAGCTGATCCAACCCGCGATCTCACCGGAAATGAAGCGCAGCTCTATATCTACACCATCGGAAACACCGGCAAAGTGAAACGCATTCGAAACAATGGCCGCGTGAAAATCGCGCCTTGCACAATCAAGGGCGTCCCGCTCGGAGAATGGGTGGATGCCAGCGTGGAAATTATCACCGGTGATGAATCGGCCAGGGCGATGAAACTGCTCAACAAGAAATATTTTCCGTGGAAACAGGTTCTGGCTTTCTTCGCGCTTTTCAGCAGGCGCGAAAGAATCGTGATGGTCATTCGCCCGGCCTGAACGCTGACTCCATTTGGACGCAAGCCGGCCCGGACATTCGAGAGCTCAATCGAAGGGAATGCCCGTTTGTTTTGATATGGCGCGAAGATCCTCGACGATTGGCAGAATCAGAGGCACGCCGTTTTTGCGGCGGTCCGCTTCAGCCAGGCGTTCGGGATCGCCGGGGATTAGCGGACCGTTTGTTCCCGGGGCGGCTTTTGTGGCGCGGAAAACGCGCACGTAATCGTCAATCTGGCGCTTGAAGGTGTCGGGGTCGATAAAGCCGTCGATGAGCATCGCTCCGAAGAAATGGCCGATACCCTTGCCGACGCTGCTTGTTGGAATTTCCTGGCGCAGGGCGAACGGAGGAGCAAAGGGTCCCCAGTTCGCGCCGCTAAGCACGCCGCAAAGCACGTCCACCATGATGGCGAGGGCGTAGCCTTTGTGCCCGCTGCGTTCGCGATCGGAACCGAGAGGGAGCAGGCAGCCACCGTTTACGGGATCGTCCGGATTTGTCGTGTTACGGCCCTGATTGTCGATGGCCCAACCAAGCGGAATCGGTTCTCCTTTGCGACGGGCCATCTCGATTTTCCCGTAAGCGGCCGCGCAGGTAGCCATATCAATCACGATGGGCGGCTCTTCCTTGCCGGGGAAAGCGATGGCAATAGGATTGGTGCCGAGCATACGCTGCATGCCCCAGAGCGGAGCAACGAGCTTGCTGGAGTTGGTCATGGCCCAGCCAATCATGTCGCGCTCGAGGGCCTGCAGGACATAATAGCCGGCGATACCGAAATGATTGCTGTTGCAAACAGTGATCCAGCCGGAGCCCGCTTTTTCCGCCATGTCCATGGCGATGCGATTCGCTTGCGGACCGACAACGAGACCAAGACCATTGTCGCCATCGATGGTAGCGGTGCTTAACGTGGAACGAATGATTGCAATTTTCGGCTTGGGATTGATCAGCCCCTCATTGAGCAAGCCGAAGTAGCTGTACAAGCGGGCCACGCCATGCGAATCAATGCCGCGAAGATCAGCCGAGGCGAGAACATCCGCAGCCTGGACGGCGTCGGCTTCGGGAACTCCAAAATGAAGAAAAATGCGAGTGCTGAATTCGCGGAGAGCATCGATGGAAAAAATCCTAGCCTCGACGGCGGGCATGTGCGACCTTTCCTTGCGCAAGTCTCACTGTGCAATGCGGCGCGATTGCAGAGTTTTCAAAATCCATTTTAACTTCGGGCAAGACCATAGGCCAGCCGTTGCGAAGCGTCAAGCGAAGATCCCACTGGAAAAGTCCAGCTAGTGGCCAAAAAAAGGTTCCAAGCAGGGAGAGGAGAGACTTGCCCCGGCAAAAAGAGGGGCGTACGATTCGTGAGCCGAGATGGCAGATAGAAACATTCCCGGGGAACTTATGACCACACTGGTGAGCAGCGTTTACAGAATTGTGATGAGAAGACAGTATTTTAGGGCGATGACAAAACGGATGAACGGACTCCGCATACTTTTTTGGGCGTTCCTTTTTATCGGCACACCAGCGCTTCTCGCGCAGGATTCGCCACAGACTGTGCAGTTGCCGAACGGCAAATTGCTGGGCGAGGTTCCAGGGATGCCGCGGGCCATCAACAATCTGCCGACAGCGATCACCATTTCTCCGGACGGACGGTTCGCCGTGCTGCTGCACAGCGGATATGGCGCCTACACGTCGGGAGAGAAACAGTCTCTCTCCGTGCTCAATCTGGAGACAAACGAGATTACGGATTTTCCCGACGACAGGCTGGGGAGCAAGGCGCGGCAAACTTACTTTCTCGGGCTGGCATTCAGCCTTGACGGCAAACATATTTTTGCAAGCATGGCGTCCCTCACCGATCCGCTGGGGAAGAGAAAGGGCAGTACCGGCAACGGCATAGCCGTATACAGTTTTGAGAACGGACGGATTGCGCCGGAACGGTTCCTGACTCTGACGCCGCGAACGCGCATTCCCGCCGGAAAACTTCGGCGTGATGAATTCAAGGACGTGACTTATCCGGCTGGGCTGAGCGTTGGCGAGAGCGGAGGCCAGGAAAGGGTACTGGCAGCGAACAATAACTCCGACGAAGCCGTGCTCATGAACACCGGGGACGGAAAAATCGTGTATCGCTTCGATCTATCGACCATGAAGCGAATTCCAGCCTCACTGCCCTATACGACAGTGATGACGAAGGATGGGAAGCGGGGTTTCGTTTCGCTCTGGAATGCATCGTCGGTCGCGGAGCTCGACCTGACGAACGGGAGAGTGCTGCGGATGATTCCGCTGCGCAAACCGGAGTCGCCCCTCGCAGGGGGATCGCATCCAACGGCGCTGCTGTTGAATCGAGAAAACACGCGGCTTTACGTCGCACTCACGGATCGCGACGAAATCGCAGTGCTGGACACAGAGTCGGGGAAAGTTCTGTCTTTCCTTTCCACAAAACTCCCGGGACAAATATATGGAGGGAGCGACCCGGAATACCTGGCGCTTTCGCCGGACGAGAAGACGCTGTTTTCGGCGAATTCGATTTCGGATTCCGTGGCGGTTTTCGATCTCGCGAAAAACGGTACCGCAGAAACCGGCCGGCCCGCCGGATTTATTCCGACGGAGTGGTATCCAACGGTAGTCGCAGCGACAGCCAAGGATTTGCTGATCGCAAGCGCAAAGGGGCGCGGCTCCGGGCCAAATCCAAAAGCGATAGGAAAGCGTGATGACGGCCGCACGCGATTTCCATACGGGCCGGCAATGATCCACGGTTCGCTAGCGCGGATTCCGCTTGCGGAGGTGACGGCAAATCTCCCGGCGTATACGAAGCAAGTGGTCGAAATGAACGCGCTGCGAGGAAATGGCGACAGCGTGAGGTTTGCAAACGGCAAAAGCAAGATTCATCACGTCATCTACATCATCAAGGAGAACCGCACGTACGATCAGGTTTTCGGAGATCTGGAGGGAGCGAACGGGGAGGCTTCGCTGGCGATGTATGGCGAGGACATTACGCCGAATGAACACAAGCTTGCGAGGCAATTCGGCATTCTCGACAATTTCTATGACAGCGGCGACGTTTCCGGCGATGGCCACGTGTGGTCGAATTCGGCTTCGATTTCCGACTACATTGCGAAGACGTGGCCCGTCGGCTATCGCGGAAAAGAGCATACCTACGATTCGGAAGGGGCTCTGCTGGACGGAATTTCACGGGAAGATGGAGTACCCGATGCGGGAGAGCCCACGGGCGGCTATCTCTGGCAAGATTTCGCGAGGCACGGAGTCTCCTACCGTCATTATGGCGAGTACATCGTGAGCCGCTGGTGCAATCAGAAGGGCGGCGGCGAGCAACCCGCCTCAGGACCGCCGAAAGCAGAGGGCGAGGCTTGCCGGCGCAGCGTGATTAACAAAGGCGAGCCACTCGAGAAAAATGTCGGTGAACCGCGAGGCGGCCCCAGCCCATACCCGTGGGCGATACCCGTGCTGGCGGAAAACGTGGCGAGCGAAGTGGAATTGCAGGGGCACTTCGATCCGAAGTTTCCTGATTTTGAGGTTGCTTATCCGGATCAGTTGCGCGCGGACGAATTCCTGAACGAATTGGAAAAGTTTGTGGAAACGCGAAAGGCGGGGAAGGACACGATGCCGCAATTTATTCTATTGCGTCTTCCCGATGATCATACTGCGGGACTCACGAAAGGAAAACCGAAACCGACGGCATCGGTTGCGGACAATGATTTGGCTGTCGGGCGCGTGGTCGATGCAGTGTCCCACAGTCCTTATTGGGACGATACGGCATTCCTGATTTTGGAGGATGACGCACAGGACGGACCTGATCATGTGGATTCGCACCGAAGCATCGCGCTGGTCATCAGCAAGTATTCTCCCACGGCGAATGAGAAAGGGGATGGGGGCAAGCCATTTGTGGATCATTCGTTTTACACGACGATTAACGTGGTGCGTACGATCGAGGCTCTGCTGGGAGTACCGCCGATGAACGCGAACGACTCGCGCGCGGCGGTGATGGCCCCGCTCTTCAGCGGGACGGGGGAACAGTCGGCTTTCAGCGCTGATTATAAGAACCGAGATAATGGGCTGATCTACGAAATGAACACGAAAGACTGGAAAACAGGGAAAAACCTGGATTTCAGCCATGCCGATGCGGTTGATACGTCGTTATTGAACAAGCTTCTTTGGAAGGATCGTATGGGCGATGTACCGATGCCTCCGCCGCAGCACAATGTATTTCCAGCAACAAGCGAGGAGAAGGCTGCGAAGAGGGAAACGGACTAAGAAACTGCGACTTCGGCAGCTAGCTTCCTGACGACTGCGCGACTACCGAACTTGAAGAATGGAGGAGAGCGCGGAGAGATTCCGTATAGGGTGCGCGAGCGACGCCGCGTTCGGTAAAGATCGCAGCGATGTAGCGCGCGGGAGTAACGTCGAACGCAGGATGCGCGGCATGGACGTCGGGCGCGATGCGGACGCCCTGGAGGTGAGTGACTTCGGAAGCGGGGCGCTCTTCGATGGGGATGTGATCGCCGTCAAGGATGGAGAGATCGAAAGTAGATACGGGAGCGGCGATGTAAAAAGGGACGTTGTTTTCCCTGGCAAGAACGGCGATTTGATATGTACCGATTTTGTTCGCAGTGTCGCCGTTGGAGGCGATGCGGTCGGCTCCGGTGACGACGGCGCCAACTTTGCCGGTCTTCAGAAAGTGGCCCACCATATTGTCGGTGATGAGAGTGAGCGGGATGCCGCCCTTGTGAAGTTCCCAGGCAGTGAGCCGTGCGCCCTGGAGATAGGGACGCGTTTCGGGAACAAGGACGTGGAGTTTCTTGCCTTGTTCGAAGGCGACGCGGATCACACCCAGAGCCGTGCCGATACCGCCCGTGGCGAGCGCGCCGGCGTTGCACTGAGTCATGACCTGGCCGGCGGCCGGCATGAATTCCGAACCAAAACGGCCAATGGCTTCGTCAGTGGATTTTTTTTCCAAGTGAACTAGACGCGCTTCCGCGACCATGCCATCCCGGATCTTCGAGAGGTCCGAAGTTTGCAGGGTAAGTTCGGCAAACCGGCGCTTCATGCGGTCGATCGCCCAGAAGAGGTCGACGGCGGTGGGGCGAGTCTTCGCGAGCGTATCGCAAATCTCAGCAAACTCGACGCGCAGGGCTTCGGGAGATCGCGCAGAGGAATGAAGAACGCCGAGGGCGACTCCCATGGCGGCGGCAACGCCGATGGCAGGCGCACCGCGAACGACCATATCGCCGATGGCTTTCGCGACTTCACGATAGTTCGTGTACGTGTAGTTTACTTCCAGAGCTGGCAGGAGACGCTGGTCGAGCATGACCACGCCGAGATCGGTCCACGCAATGGGCTGTGCGACATACATTTCGATGAAGTCTCCGGACCAATTCATTGTAGCGAAGGAGGACGAAGAAGACGAATCGGTCAGTGAGTGGGCGGCATTTTTGTGAAGCCCCTGGTTCCAAGAACGGTAACCAACGCGATCATGGAGTTGTAGCCCAGGTGGAGCAAGAAACTTGCGAAGACGGAGCCGGTGCGGGCGCGAACAAATGTGAAGATAATGCCAACGAAGATGAGGACAAAGACGAGACCCCAAGTCCAACCGAGTTGCGCGCCGTGCATCAATCCGAAAAGAACGCCGGTGACGATCACGCCGGTTGCGACGCCGAAGGATTTCGCCAGCAATGGATAAAGATAACCGCGAAAAACAGTCTCTTCGACGAGCGGCGCCACCAGGACGGCCATGGCCATGAAAAGCATCGCGGTGTTCTTGTAGCGGAAGAGCTCTTCGATGGGGACATTCTCCGGCGGCTGGACTTTGGCCGTCGCAACAAAGACCGCCAAAGAAAGTCCGCCGCCGCCGAGGAAATAAAGCCATGGACTCAGCGGCCGGCCGCCGCTGCGCCGCGTGATTCTTCGCCAGCCAAGAGTGCGCCAGAAGGGAATGCCGCGAAGGACCGAAAGCGTGACGTAGAGAAAAAGAAAAATGAAGGCGTACCAAAGAACCATACTGCCGATAGCGAATTCCGGCTTTGAGAGCACGAACCGCTCAAAATCCCGCTCGTTGGAAAAATGGCGGAGCGGAGCGTAATAAAGGGCGAAGCCCGCCTGGATGAGTATCAGGCTGAAGAAACCGAAAAAGGCAAAGAGGATGAAATGCGGCCAGGACCAGGAGATGCGCAGATCTTCCGGCAGCGGTGGCTTATCGGAGAAGGAGGAGGATGCCTCCGGAAGGGTGGCTGCAAGGCTGATGGGATCCCCGGCAAGAGGTAGTTCAAGGGGAGCCGAAGGCGGCGGGGGCGCGGCGGCGTCCGCCTCCGTGGACGACGACGAAGGCACTTCCTGGTCTGGAGGGGGAAACGAGTTTTCGTCGAAGAGGGTCATCGATGGCCTTGTCGCAAGGTCCTGGGCCAACCTGCGGCCAGCGCGGAAGCGACCAGAGGCATGAGCAGTTCGTGATGGCCAGTGATGGCGTAGCCGCGCGATGCGGACTTGCGGCCTCCGCGCTCGGATAAGGTGGGACGCTTCACTACATTCTGCAGCGGACGATAGTGCTGGATAAAGTCAAAGTTGGCGGTCGTGATCGGCGCTAAGGGGACACCGAGATTGCGGACAACGCTCACAGCTTTCAGGAAAACCTCCGGAAGAAGCACGGCAGAACCCCAATTCAAGTAGACACCGCCGGGGTGCATTTGTTTCACGAGAGCGCAGAAGAGTCGGAAATCGAGGAAGGTGGCGGCGCCAAGACAGGGACCGTCAGCAGCGGGATGCATGTGAGGAATGTCGGTGCCGATGGCAAGATGGACGGTGACGGGGATGCGCTGTTTGTAAGCGGAGACGAGAACGCTGGAGGGCGCATGTTTTGCGTTCAAGATGCCGCTGGTGAGGAATTGACCGGCAGCTTCGCCATAGCCGATATGCACGCGGGAAGCGAGCTTGGAAAATTCGTTGATGTATTCGCCGGTTTCAGCGGCCATGCCGAAGCGGCCTTCGCCGAGTCCGGCATCGACATCCTCGGAAGTATTGCCGGCGAGCGCGATTTCGAAATCGTGAATGAGGGCGGCGCCATTCATGGCGATGCCGGAGACGAAGCCTCGGCGCATGAGATCAATCAGCAGAGGGCCAAGACCGACTTTGATGACATGGCCACCGATGCCCCAGAGAATCGCGGCGCGACGTTTTCGCGCGCGATGAATCGCAGAAAGAAGATCGCGAAGGTCCTGGGCGGCGAGAATATTGGGCAAGGAGTCCAGGAACTTCGTGAGGGAAGTGTTTGGAGCGGCAGGGCTCGCGAAATCGCGGACGCTGACTTTGCTCTTCCGGGATGCGAGCGGATAGGTACGCACCGCGCCGAAAGTAAGAGGTGACGTGGAATAGACGCTCATTTAGGTTCACATACTGTAACGCGCGAATGGCTTGAGACCAAGCACGCAGGAAGCTTGCCGAAATGCAGCGCATCATGCCGCGCGTCTACCATGTCAGGAGCGAGTAAGGTCATTTAGCGACCGGGGCATGGCCGTTGCTGGAAATGCCGAGCACACGAGCGAGGGCGTGGCCAGTGTAGGATTTTTTCACACGAGCGACGACTTCCGGCGAGCCCTGGGCAACGATACGCCCGCCACCATCGCCGCCTTCCGGACCGAGATCAATGATCCAATCGGCCTGTTTGATGACGTCCAAATGGTGCTCGATGATGAGGACGGTGTTGCCAAGACTGACGAGGCGCTGGAGGACGTCGAGGAGTTTGCGAACGTCATCGAAGTGGAGACCCGTAGTGGGTTCATCGAGGATATAGAGAGTGCGACCGGTCTGGCGCTTGGAAAGCTCGCGAGCCAGTTTGATGCGCTGGGCCTCGCCGCCGGAGAGAGTGGTGGCGGACTGTCCAAGCGTGACGTAGCCGAGCCCGACTTCGACAAGGGTTGAAAGCTTCTGCTGAATCTGGGGAATATTTTCGAGCAACTTCAGTGCGTCGGAACACGGCAGGTTGAGCACGTCGCTGATGGAATGGCCCTTGTAGAGCACGGCGAGCGTTTCCGAATTGTACCGGCGGCCGCGACACACTTCGCACATGACATAGACGTCGGGCAAAAAATTCATTTCGATGCGGCGTAGACCGTCGCCCTGGCAGGCTTCGCAGCGGCCACCTTTCACATTGAAGCTGAAACGCCCAGGACGATAGCCGCGCTCACGCGATTCCGGAAGCATGGCAAAAAGTTCGCGAATGGGAGAGAAAACGCCAGTGTAGGTGGCGGGATTGGAACGAGGAGTGCGTCCAATAGGCGCTTGATCGATTTCAATGACCTTATCAATCTGATCGGCGCCGAGTAGTTCGCGATGCCCGCCGGGCGGTTCCATCGAACGATAGAGTTTCCGGGCGAGGGCGCGATAGAGAATGTCGTTGACAAGCGTGGACTTGCCGGAGCCAGAGACGCCGGTAACCACGGTGAGCAATCCCAGAGGAAGCGTCACGTCAACGTCTTTCAGATTGTTGGCGCTCGCGCCGAGAATCTGGATGGCCTTCCCATTCTGGCTGCGACGCTTTTCCGGGACGGCGATGCTCAGGGCGCCGCTGAGATAGCGCCCGGTGAGCGATTCAGCGCTGGCGGCTATCTGCTCAGGTTTTCCTTGCGCGACGAGATAGCCCCCCGCATTACCCGCCCCGGGACCAAGGTCGACGACAAAATCGGCGCGGCGAATGGTGTCTTCGTCGTGTTCGACGACCAGGACCGTGTTCCCAAGATTGCGGAGTTGCTCCAGCGAGCCGAGCAGGCGATCGTTGTCGCGAGCATGCAGGCCGATGGAGGGTTCATCCAGAACGTAGAGAACGCCGCGCAGGCGCGAACCGATCTGCGTTGCGAGGCGGATACGCTGGGCTTCACCGCCGGAGAGAGTGGCGGCGGAACGGTCCAGGCTGAGGTAGCCGAGACCGACGGCCAGCAGAAAGTCGATGCGTTCGGCGACTTCCTCGAGCGGGCGGGCGGCGATTTCGCGCTGGCGCGGAGTGAGCTGCGCGAGGATCTTATCGACAGCCGGGCGTGAAGGGGTAAGGGCGAGCGCGGTGAAATCGGCGATCGAGTAGCCGGCCAGCTTGACGGCCAGCGATTCCGGGCGGAGCCGTTTGCCATGGCACACATTGCAAAGCGTGGCGGACATGTATTGCGTCATCCATTCGCGGTAAGAATCGGAATTGGACTCCGCGAAATTGCGTTCAAGAAACTTGAGAATGCCCGGAAAACGGAAAGCCTTGTCGCCGGAAGATTTCTTGTCGGGGAGCTGCTTGTCGTCAGAGCCTGCGCGTGCACTTGAAGGCGGGTAGCCATAGAGCAGGAGATTCTGGATGCGCGGAGGAAATTTTTCGAAAGGCGTCTCCAAATTGAAATGGTAGGCGTAGGCGGCAAGCTCAAGTGTGCGCTTAAGGATTGCCGAACTGGAGCCGGGCCCAAGTCCGCCGTCGAAGAGGGGACGGGTCCAATCGGTGATGATCTTGGCGGGATCAAAATCGTATTTGGAACCGAGGCCGTTGCAGGCTGGGCACGCGCCGTAAGGCGAATTGAAACTGAAAGAACGCGGCTCGAGTTGAGGCACGGAAATGCCGCAGTCCGGGCAGGCCAGCTTCTCAGAGAAAACGTGCTCCTTGCCGCCAACGATGGCGACGGTAACGAGGCCCGCAGCCAGCTTCAGCGCGGCGACGATGGACTGCTCCAGGCGCGCAGCGATGCCCTGTTTGACAAGGAGGCGGTCCACTACCACTTCGATCGTGTGGTTTTTGCGTTTATCAAGGCCGGGGGGGGCGTCGAGAGGGTACAACTCGCCATTGATCCGCACGCGGACGTAGCCATCCTGAGCCAGCTTTTCCAACTCTTTCCGGTAAGCTCCCTTCCGGCCGCGTACGATGGGCGCCAGAATCATGATGCGGTCGTCGGGCCGGCATAGTTCCCCATTGAGGATGGCCTGAACAATTTGCTCGCTGGACTGGCGGGCGATAGGTTTGCCGCACTTGGGGCAGTGCGGGACGCCGACGGAAGCGTAGATCACGCGGAGATAATCGTAGATTTCAGTGATTGTGCCGACCGTGGAACGCGGAGAGCGCGTGGTGGTTTTCTGCTCGATGGCGATGGAAGGGGAGAGGCCTTCAATGACGTCCACTTCCGGACGCTCCATCTGATCGAGAAACTGGCGGGCATAAGCCGAAAGAGATTCGACGTAGCGGCGCTGGCCCTCCGCGTAGATCGTGTCGAAGGCCAAAGAAGATTTCCCAGAGCCCGATAGGCCGGTGATCACGGTCAGGCTGTTCCTGGGTATTTCGAGACTGATATTTTTAAGGTTGTGTTGCCGCGCGCCCCGAATAACCAGTTTGGTCAAGCCCATGAGACGGAAACGCTCCCTCCACAGGAGGTCCAGCACCCAGTGGGTACACTGAGGCCAGAATAACTTTCCACAATAACAGGGGGGATTCAGCCTGGTCAAGAAAGCGGTGGAGATGGGAGAGCCTTGGCACATCGTATCCCCCTGGCGGGTTTGAAATGTTTGAGTGAGAAGCGCAGGAAGGAGTTGGATTTGTACTTGGGGTGGGGGTGCGCCGCCCGGCGGAGGGGGGAGGAGCCGGGC
>Ga0209166_10000550_pt1 | contig 39519 bp, 35 predicted proteins | sample Coa_R1_3_FD_187151 | JGI IMG/M metagenome (GOLD analysis project Ga0209166, IMG submission 187151) | Surface soil microbial communities from Centralia Pennsylvania, which are recovering from an underground coalmine fire - Coalmine... | ecosystem: Environmental > Terrestrial > Soil >...
GAAACACAACGCCGGAAGAGCGGTTGTTTCGGCGACCAACGGAGGTCCGTCATGCAGGAAAGCGTCACTCATACAGCCCAGTCCCGCACTATTCCGTTTGATACCGCCAAGCTCGACCGCCTGATGGAGCAAGCCGGCCTCGATATTCTGGTCGCGACCTCAAAGCACAACGTCCAATATCTGCTCGACGCCGAGCGCGCGATCTTCTTCGATTACATGGATGCAATCGGGGTCAGCCGTTACCTGCCCGCGTTCATCTACCCGAAGGGCGCGCCCGAGAAAGCGGGCTATATCGGCAATCCCCTGGAGGCCCATCAGCGCGCCGTCGTGCCGCTCTGGGTGGGCGAGGTCCAGAACAAGTCCATGGGCTCGGTCGATTCCGTCACACGCGCGGTAGAGCTGATCAAGAAGTCAGGCGTGCCGATGCAGCGGATCGGGGTGGAGATGGCGTTCCTGCCGATGGACGCCGGCCGTGCGCTTGCCGATGCCCTGCCCGGCAGCGAGATCAAGGACGCCCTCTTTGTGCTCGAGCGCTTGCGCGCAGTGAAGTCGCAAGGAGAGCTCGCCAAGCTCAAGAAGGCCTCGGAGCTGGTGACGGACTCCATGCTGGACGTTATCGCCAAGCACGGCCCCGGCACGACCAAGCGGGAGCTGTTCGAGGCGCTCAAGGTCGCGGAGGTCGCGCGCGGCCTGACCTTCGAATATTGCCTGCTCGCTTGTGGCGATAGCCATAACCGGGCGCCCTCGCCGCAACGCTGGGAGCAGGGCGACGTGCTGTCGCTGGATTCCGGCGGCAATTATTACGGCTATATCGGCGACCTCGCGCGGATGGCGGTGCTGGGCGAGCCCGACAGCGAGTTGAATGATCTTTTGGCCGAGATCGAGGCCGTCCAGCAAGCCGCGTTCGCTGCGGTCAGGGCCGGCGCGATGGGCGGGGACATCTATGCCGCCGCCGGGAAGCAGCTCGCGCAGTTGAGCCAGCGCGACCATACCGAGTTCCTGGCCCACGGTATGGGCCTCGTCAGCCACGAGGCCCCTCGCCTGACCGCCACGGGACCGGTGCGCTACGACGATTATGACGCCCACCGGCCGCTGGAAGCGGGCATGGTGGTGTCGATCGAGACCACCATGAAGCATCCGAAGCGCGGCTTCATCAAGCTCGAGGACACGGTCGGCGTGACGCCAGCCGGTTACGAGATCTATGGCGAGCGTGGCCGCGGCTGGAATCTCGGCGGCAACGCGCGTTAAAATCATCCCATCCTCGTCATGGCCGGGCTCGTCCCGGCCATCCACGTCTTTCCTGCCGCAGGCAAAGACGTGGATGCCCGGCACAAGGCCGGGCATGACGAAGCGAACATCCTTACCGCCCGCGAAACTTCGGCTTGCGCCGCTCGCGAAAGGCCGCGACGCCCTCCGTGTGGTCCTCGCTCATGGTGGCGAGCGCGTACTGGTCGCCATCCATGTGGCTTGCGAGATCATCCAGCGCATGAGCAAGCCGGTTGACGGTCAGCTTCGTCATCGCAACCGAGATCGGCGGCTGCCGTGCGACCTTCTCGGCGAGCGCCATGGCCGCGTCGAAAGCCTTGCCCGGCTCGGCCACCTCCTCCACCAATCCCCACTCATACGCTTCCTGCGCCGAGATGCGCTGATCCGCCAGGATCACCGCCTGCTTGGTGCGCGCCGGTCCGATCAGATGCAGCATGCGCGGCACGCTCTGCCAGCTCATGTTCATGCCTAGCCCGATTTCCGGCACACGCAGATGCGCGTTGGCAGCCATCACGCGAAAGTCCAGCGCGACCGCGAGCGCCACGCCACCGCCGATGGCAAAGCCCTCGATCGCGCCAATCGTGATCTGCTCCATCTCCTGCCAGGCGCGGGTCATCCGCGGCCCAACTTTCAGAGCCCGCCGAAGGCTACCCACGTCCATCTCCTTGCGGGCGCGGCCTTCCGCGTCCTTCAGATCGAAGCCCGCAGTGAACGCCTTCGCGCTGCCGGTCAGTACCACGACCGAGGTCTCGGCATCGTCCTCAAAACTGCGCGCCACGGCGGTGAGTTGCCGCATCGCCTCCGGCGAGAGCGCGTTGAGGCCGTCGCCGCGATCGAACCGCACCACCGCAATGCGGCCCTCCGGCCCGACCCCCTTCTCGACGCTGAGAAACTGCGACAGTTGGCTTAGGGCCACGAGTTCGCCTCCCCTTTTCAAATTATTTTGCAGCACGATAGCGGAGCCGGCCGCCTCGACATAGCCGGAATATTTCCTGTAATCTCCGCTACATGAGCGAACACGACCACGACCATCATGACCACGACCACTCGGAACTCTCCGAGATGGATTTGCGCGTCCGCGCGCTGGAGACGGTGCTGACCGAGAAAGGCTATGTCGAGCCCGCCGCGCTCGACGCCATCGTGCAGGCCTACGAGACCAAGATCGGCCCCCACAATGGCGCGCGCGTCGTCGCGAAGGCCTGGACCGATCCCGCCTTCAAACGTGCGCTGCTGCAGGATGCGACCAAAGCGGTCTCAACCCTCGGCCATGTCAGCCGCGTCGGGGATCATCTCGTCGCGGTCGAGAACACGCCCGAGCGCCACAACATGGTCGTGTGCACGCTGTGCTCCTGTTATCCCTGGGAGATGCTTGGGCTGCCGCCGGTCTGGTACAAGGCCGCGCCCTACCGCTCGCGCGCGGTCAAGGACCCGCGCGGCGTGCTCAACGATTTTGGCGTGAGCCTGCCGAAGGAAATCGAGATCCGCGTCTGGGATTCGACCGCGGAGACGCGCTTCCTGGTATTGCCGATGCGCCCGAAAGGCACCGAAGGCTGGAGCGAGGAGCAGCTCGCCGGGCTCGTGACGCGCGATTCCATGATCGGCACCGGCTTTCCCAAAACTCCGGGTGCGCCGTCATGAACGGCGTGCACGACATGGGCGGCATGGACGGCTTCGGCAAGGTCGAGGTCGAAGCGAACGAGCCGACCTTTCACGAGAAATGGGAAGGCCGCGTGATGGCCATGGTGCGCGCGATGGGCGCTGCCGGCGCGTTCAACATCGACATGTCGCGTTTTGCCCAGGAAAGGTTGCCTCCGCATATTTATCTGGCCAGTTCATATTACCGAAGATGGCTCCTTGGGCTGGAAGGCAATCTGGTCAACAGAGGCTTTGTCACGGCTTCGGAACTCACGGTCGGGCACGCCAGTGAGCCGGCAAAGCCCTTGAAGCGCGGCAAGTTCGGAATTGATGACGTCGAGCGCATCATGGTGCGCGGCAAGTTCGGGCGCACCGCGCAGGCGCCGGCGAAATTCAGGGCCGGCGATCGGGTGCGCGCGAAGAACATTCATCCCGTGACGCATACGCGGCTGCCGCGCTACGTGCGCGGCCACATCGGCGTGGTCGAGCGCGATCACGGCGTGCATGTATTTCCGGATTCGGCGGCAACCGAAGCCGGCGAGAACCCGCAATGGCTCTATACGGTGGTGTTCGATGGGACCGAGCTGTGGGGCGCGGACAGCGATCCGACGGTGAATATCTCGATCGACGCCTTCGAGCCCTATCTGGAGAAGGCGTGATGGACGCGGCAAGCGCGGAGGCCACGCGCGCCGTTCCCGCGATCCCCTGCGACGCCGAAGGCCCTGTGTTCCGCGAGCCCTGGGAAGCGCAGGCCTTCGCCATGGCGCTGGCGCTGCACGAGCGCGGCGTGTTCACCTGGAGCGAATGGGCCGCCGCACTCGGCGCCGAGATCAAGCGCGCGCAAGCCGCCGGCGATCCCGACACCGGCGAGACCTACTACCGGCATTGGCTCGCGACGCTGGAGCGCCTCGTCGCCGCCAAAGAGGTCGCCTCCTCCGACACCCTGCATCGCTACCGCGACGCCTGGGACCACGCGGCGGATCGTACGCCACACGGGACGCCGATTGTGCTGAGAGAAGAGGACTTCCGCCGGTAACCCCGTCATTGCGAGCGAAGCGAAGCAATCCAGACTATCTCCGCGGAAGCAGTCTGGATTGCTTCGTCGCTTACGCTCCTCGCAACGACGACGCCACATACTCCCCCCACCCCTTCGCCCTGAGCGCACACGCCGGGCACTTGCCGCAGCCATAGCCCCAGTCGTGGCGGGCGCCGCGTTCACCGAGATAGCAGGTGTGGGAGTGCTCGCGGATCAGGTCGACGAGGCCATCGCCTCCGAGATCATGCGCGAGCTTCCAGGTCGCGGCCTTGTCGCGCCACATCAGCGGCGTGTGCAGCTCGAAGCGCTTGGCCATGCCGAGATTGAGCGCGGCATTGAGCGCGCGGATGGTCTCGTCGCGGCAATCGGGATATCCGGAATAATCGGTCTCGCACATGCCACCGACGATGTCGGCGATGCCGCGGCGGTAGGCGAGCGCGGCGGCGAAGGTGAGGAACACCAGGTTGCGCCCGGGCACGAAGGTGTTGGGCAGTCCGTCGGCGCCCATCTCGATCGCGACGTCGCGCGTCAGCGCGGTATCGGAGATGTCGGCGAGCGTCGGGATTTTCAGCGTATGGCTCTCGCCAAGCTTTTGCGCCCAATCAGCGTTGAGCGCTTTGACGCCATCCAATAACCGCTCGCGGCAGGCAAGCTCGATGGCGTGGCGCTGGCCATAGTCGAAGCCCAGCGTCTCGACGCGAGCAAACCGGCTTAAGGCCCAGGCGAGGCAGGTTGCGGAATCCTGTCCGCCCGAGAACAGCACCAGTGCGGTTCCGGATTGCATTTTCTCATTCATGGCAGGGCCTTAGCACAGCTAATTCAGGTGGTGGAAAAATAGCGGCGTTGCGCTGGGATCGTTCCCCCTCTTGCGGCATAACGCTCTGGCTTACGAGGTGCACCCATGACCCCTTCCCGCGATATTTCCCGCCTGATCGAGATCATGGCGCAGCTCCGCACGCCCGTGACCGGCTGCCCGTGGGACCTCGAGCAGAATTTCTCGACCATCGCGCCCTACACGATCGAGGAAGCCTACGAGGTCGCGGATGCGATCGCCCGCAGCGACTTCGATGATCTCAAGGATGAGCTCGGCGATCTCCTGTTGCAGGTGGTCTATCACGCCCGCATGGCGGAAGAGGAGAAAGCCTTTGCCTTCGGCGACGTGGTCGAGGCGATCACGAGGAAGATGATCCGCCGCCATCCCCATGTCTTCGCCGACAAGGACGGCAACATCGCCCCCGCCGGGGTCAAGAGCGCTTGGGAGCGCATCAAGGTCGAAGAGAAGGCCGAGCGCGCGGCGCGGCGGCCGCAGCACGCCAATGAACATTCCTCGCTGCTCTCAGGCGTCAAGGCCGGCCTGCCCGCGCTGACGCGCGCGATGGAGTTGCAGAAGAAGGCCTCCACTGTCGGTTTCGACTGGAACGATCCGCGCCTGGTGCTGCAGAAGATCCGCGAGGAGTGCGATGAGATCGAAGCCGCGCTCGACCGCGATGACATGGAGGAACTCGCGGACGAGACCGGCGATCTCCTGTTCGCGCTCGTCAATCTCGCCCGCCACGTGCACGTCGATCCCGAAATGGCGCTGCGGCGCGCCAATGCCAAGTTCGAGCGCCGCTTCGCCCATATCGAGCAGGCACTGGCCGCGCGGGGGCGCTCGCTGGACAAGGCGACGCTCGACGAAATGGACGCGTTGTGGAACGAGGCGAAGGAGAAGGAGCGGGATTTGTAGGGTGGGCAAAGGCGCATCGCGCCGTGCCCACCGTCTTTCTCCGCGATCTCGCTGCTTGAAATGGTGGGCACGCGGAGCCAGTCATCGGGCCGCGCGCTCGCGCGGACCCGTTGGCTTTGCCCACCCTACGGCTCTACGGGGCCGCTTGCGGCACAGCGTCGAACCTGTTGACCACAATCTCCCGCTTCGTCTCATCCACGCGCACCGTCATGTCGAAGCGGCCGTCGTGCAACTGCTTGTCCAGAATCTCGGCGTTGCGGTGTAGCCAGGAGATGCCGGCGCCGTCGGAGGCGTCGATCGAAAGGTTGAGCGTGGTCCGCGTGGCCGCCAGCCGCCGTTCGATCCCCGCCAGCAGCGCCTCTAGCCCCTCCCCGGTTGCGGCCGACACGAGGAAGCATGAGTGATCCGCCGGACGGCGAGCAGCGATGTTCTGCAAATTCTCGCGCTCTTCCGGTGTAAAGCGATCGATCTTGTTCCATACCTCGATGATGCGCTCGCCATCCTCGGGATTGATGCCGAGTTGGCGCAGCACGGAATCGACGTCGCGCTCCTGCGCCTCGGCGTCCTCATGCGAGATGTCACGGACATGCAGGATGACGTCGGCCTCCAGCACCTCTTCCAGCGTGGCGCGGAAAGCCGCCACTAGCTGCGTCGGCAGATTGGAGATGAAGCCCACCGTATCCGACAGCATCGCCTTGCCGCCATACGGCAGGTTGAGCGCGCGCAAGGTCGGATCGAGCGTGGCGAACAGCATGTCGGCGGCCTGCACGTCGGCGCGCGTCAGCCGATTGAACAGCGTCGACTTGCCGGCATTGGTGTAGCCGACCAGCGCCACCACGCGATACGGCACGCGCTGGCGGCCGGCGCGGTGCAGCCGGCGCGTTGCCTGCACCTTCTTCAATTCGTTCTGGAGCCGGACGATGCGCTCGCCGATCTGGCGGCGGTCGGCCTCGATCTGGGTTTCGCCGGGGCCGCCCATGAAGCCAAAGCCGCCGCGCTGACGTTCGAGGTGGGTCCAGGATCGCACCAGGCGGCTGCGCTGATAGTTCAGATGCGCAAGCTCGACCTGCAGCGCGCCTTCTTTGGTCTTGGCGCGGCGGCCGAAGATTTCCAGGATCAGGCCAGTGCGGTCGAGCACCTTGGTGTTCCAGGCCTTCTCCAGATTGCGCTGCTGGATCGGCGACAGCGCGCAATCCATCACCACAAGCTCGATGGCGTTGCCGCCAACGAGGCCGATGATCTCCTCGACCTTGCCCTTGCCGAGATAGGTCGCAGGCCGGATTTGCGCGATCGGGGCGATCAGCGCATCGGCGACTTCGAGGTCGATGGCGCGGGCGAGGCCCTTGGCCTCGTCGAGCCGGGCCTCGAAATCGCGGACGTGCTCATCCGTTTGCGCATCGGCATTGCCGCGGCGCATTCGCAAATAAGGGCCGATGACGATTACCCGGCCCGAGCCACTTGCCCCTGCCGACCGCGGACGGTCAGCGCCCCCTTGCCAATTCCGGGGTTCCAATCAGTTCACTCTCAAGCCGGAGCATCCTCGCCCCCTTCGAACAACTGGATCGGAGCGCCCGGCATGATGGTCGAGATCGCATGCTTGTAGACAAGCTGCGAATGACCGTCCCGTCGTAGCAGCAGGCAGAAATTGTCGAACCAGGTCACAATCCCCTGCAGTTTCACTCCATTGACCAGAAAGATCGTCAGTGGCGTTTTGGTCTTACGAACGTGATTAAGGAAGGTGTCTTGTAGATTTTGTGCGCGGTCTGCCGCCATTGTTGTTATCCCGCTCTTGTCTTTTTATTTGAACCGGCGGCAGCCCTCTCTCTTTGGTCTCATGGAGCCGTCCTCCGGTTGCCGCAGTCCCTTGAGATCCCCCTCCCGAGACGACGACGGAACGATTAGAAGGCAGGTGCGCTTTTTAGGCAAGCCGCTTCACGAGCCTGTCACACGGAAGTCGGGGGCAATCTTCGCCAATTCCGCGCAGGTTGGCCGGCATTTCCCAAGCAAATGCATGAATGCCAACCAGACGCGGGCAACGGGCGCTAACCGACCCCAATGCTAGCCAACTCCAAGCGCCTTCAGCTTGCGGTGCAGGGCCGAGCGCTCCATCCCGACGAACTCCGCTGTGCGAGAGATATTCCCGGAGAAGCGGCTGATCTGGGCGATCAGATAGTCGCGCTCGAACACCTCGCGCGCCTCGCGCAGGGGTAGCCCCATGATGTGCTCGCCATTGTTGCTGGTCGGCATCGCCGGCACCATGGAGCCGACGTCCTGCGGTAGCATGTCGGCGGTTATGATGACCTCCGGTCCGCCACCGGCCAGGATCATGACGCGCTCGACATTGTTGCGGAGCTGGCGGACGTTGCCGGGCCAGACATGGGACTGCAGCACCGCCATCGCGTCCTGGCCGATCTGGCGTTTCGGCAGGCCTGTCGAGGCCGAGATCTGGTCCATGAAATAGTCGATCAGCTCGGGGATGTCCTCGCGCCGCTCGGACAGCGGCGGCACGCGGATCGGCACCACCGACAGGCGGTGATAGAGGTCCTCGCGGAAGCGGCCGGCCGCGATCTCTTCCTCCAGGTTGCGCGCGGTCGAGGAGATGATGCGGACGTCGACCTGGACCTTGGTGGTGCCGCCCTGGCGCTGGAAGGTCTGGTCGACCAGCACGCGCAGGATCTTGTTCTGGGTCTCGCGCGGCATGTCGGAGATTTCGTCAACGAACAGCGTGCCGCCATGGGCTTCTTCGAGCGCGCCGGTCTTGCGCGGCTGCTCGCCATTGGTCTGATCGACGCCGAACAGTTCCTCTTCCATCCGCTCCGGCGTGATCGCCGCCGCGTTGATGACGACGAACGGCCCCTCGGCGCGGCTGGAAGCCGCATGCAGCGTGCGTGCGGCCAATTCCTTGCCGGCCCCGGAGGGACCGACGATCAGGATGCGGCTGTTGGCTTTCGCCGCCCGCTCAATGGTCTGGCGGAGCTGGTTCATGCAGGGCGAGCGGCCGGTCATGATGCTCGCCGCCGGCGTCATCTGCTTCAACTCCCGGACCTCGCGCTTGAGCCGGGAGTTTTCCAGCGCCCGCGTCGCCACCAGGATCAGGCGGTCGGACTTGAAGGGTTTTTCGATGAAGTCATAAGCGCCGCGCTTGATCGCGGCGACGGCAGTCTCGATGTTGCCGTGGCCGGAGATCATCACGACGGGCAGATCGGGATGATCCTTCTTGACCTGCTCCAGGAGCTGCAAGCCGTCGAGCTTGGAGCCCTGCAGCCAGATGTCGAGAAACACCAGATGCGGGCGGCGATTGGCGATCTCGGCAAGCGCGGAATCGCTGTCGCGCGCTGTCCGGCTCGAAAACCCCTCGTCATCCAGGATGCCTGCGACCAGCTCGCGGATATCGGCTTCGTCGTCGACAATGAGAATGTCACTTGCCATGGCTCGCGCCCCGCTCGTCAGTGGCCTGTTGCGGCTTCGATTTTTGTTTCACTGTTAGTCGCTTCTGCCTGCCCATTGGTTTCTGTGTTGTCCGGCCTTGTTTCCGATGTCGACGGCTCGGCCTGGGCCGCCTGGTCCCTGCCTTCGATCTTGGTCTGGCTGCGGCCGGTGACCGAGAAACGCAGCCGCATCCAGGCGCCGCGCTGGCCCGGCCGAAAATCGGCCGCATCCTTCAGCTCGATCTTGCCGCCATGGTCTTCCAGCACGCGGCCGACGATGGCGAGCCCTAAGCCCGTGCCCTTCTCGCGCGTCGTGACGTAGGGCTCGAGCAAGCGCTGCCGGGCCACTTTCGGCAATCCGATACCGTTATCGACCACGTCAATCACGATGTCGTCGTCCTCGCGCGCGGCAATGACATCGATGCGACCTTTGCCGAGTTCCTCGGGCGGCACCTGCTCGATGGCTTCGGTCGCGTTCTTGATGATGTTGGTGACGGCCTGCGAGATCAGCCGCCGGTCGAACTGGGCATGCAGCGGGTCTTGCTTGATATCGGCCTCGATCTCGAGCTCGGGATGCGCAACTTTCATCAGGAACACCGCCTGGCGCACGGTATCGGCGACGTCCTCGCCCTCGATCACGGGCTTGGGCATGCGCGCAAAGCGCGAGAACTCGTCGACCATCCGCCTGATATCGTCGACCTGCCGCACGATCGTGTCCGTGCACTGGTCGAAGATGGATTTGTCCTTTTCTTCGGTGATGGTTTTGCCGAATTTGCGGCGGATGCGCTCGGCCGAGAGCTGAATCGGCGTCAGCGGGTTCTTGATCTCATGCGCGATGCGGCGGGCGACGTCGCCCCAGGCCGAGGTCCGCTGCGCCGAGACGAGCTCGGTGATGTCGTCGAGCACGATGATGTAGCTGTCGCGCGACTGGCTGGTCTTTTCGGCGCTGACGCGGACCGAAAGATTTCGCTCGATGCCGTCGCGCAGGATCGTGACCTGGCCCTGCACCAGCCGCTGCGTGCCCTCGCGCGCGGTCTTCATCATCTCGTCCAGCTCGGGCAGCACGTCGGAGAGCGGATGGTCCAGCGTCTCCGATTCCGCGTGCCCGATCAGCTTCTCCGCCGAGCGGTTGAGAATGCCGATGCTGCCGGAGGCATCGACGCCGATGATGCCGGCGGAAGCCGACGACAACACCGCCTCGATGAAGCGGCGGCGGCTGTCGATGGTTTCGCTGGCATCGACGAGCTCGTCGCGCTGGGTGCGCAGCTCCTGCGTCATCTTGTTGAAGGTCTCGCCGAGCTGCGCCAGATCGCCCTCGGATTTGTGCACGGGCACCTGCACATCGAGATTACCCGTCGAAACGGCGCTTGCCGCGCCCATCAGGCGCCTTATCGGCGCCACCAGCCAATTGGCGAAATTGAGCCCGATCAGCACCGAGGCCATCAGGATGGTGAGCGCGATCACCGCAAACATCAGCGCGAATGCCACCTGGACGCCGAGCCTCCGCGACTCGATCTGGGCATATTCGGCGGCGCTCGCCTGGGTCTGCTTGAGCTGCGCCACCACGTTCGGATCAAGCTGGCGGGCGACATAGAGGAAGGTGTCGCTGAAGTTGCGCAGCCGGATCACCGCCGCCACGTAATTCTCGTCGGGCAGGACCGCGATTTCAGGCTCAGCCGCGCCGACATTGGTGAGGAAGTCCGGCGCCGGCGGCGCGTAGGTCAGTTTGATGCCGGTTTCAGCCGCCACCAGGATGTTGGTGTTCTTGTCGATGATCATCGCGCCCGGCAGGTTGCGCGAGGTGGCATCGGAGGTCAGCAGCTCGCGAAAGGACAGGCGGTCCTGGTCGTAGAGCGGCCGCGCGCGGGCCATGTCGTTGGCCATACCCAGAATATCGCCGCGGATGAGCTGGGCGTGCTCCTGCATGTAGGCGCTGGCGATCGTCAGCGAGTTCTGGATCACCGTCTTGGTCGGACCCGAGAACAGCCGGTCGAGGCCGCGCTCGATGGTGACATTGGCGACGATCGAGACCACGACCGCCGGCAGCACCGCGATCACCGAGAACAGGCCGACGATCTGCACATGCAGCCGCGCCGCCGCCCGGCCCCGGCGCCGCGCCAGCACCATCTGGATGACCTCGCGGACGATGATGCCGACCAGGAGCAGGATGGTGCCGGCATTGATCGCGAGGAACGTGCGGACGACCCCAGGCGTCGGCTCGATCGGGGTGAGCCCGGTCAGGACGACGAAGGTCAAAAGCGCCGACAACAGCGCCAGCATCACGGCAAATGGCGCCAGCCACCGGCGCAGGGAAAATCCCCCACGTTCGGCAAACGGCGGATCGAATGATGCGGCCGAGGTCTCTGCGCTCGTCATTTCCGAGAAGGTGATGCTGAGGAATCTAGGTGTCCGCAACGCAGCAGACTGATGCATTCATATCACAATGTTGCCGAATTGCGACATTTCCGCGGCGCGAGGCGAGGCATTACGCTGACTTCCCACGGGATGCGGCCCCAAAGCACAATTGTGTATTGGGGGCCCTTTCCGGTTCGATGCTCATGCATCTTCGGCCTAGGGGATAAAGATCGCAGCTAATGCTTCCGACATGTCCTCCGAAACACCGCTTTGGCCTTAAGCGTATTAACCTCGTGTTGTCGTCGAATCGACAGGTATGATTTTGTTGTATTGACTTTTAGAACAAAAAGAGAACAAATGAGAGGACCTATTAAGCGAGCAAGAAAAAGGACTAAGCGAGTCTTGCAGAAGCAGGGCCAGCAGGAAAAGTCGCTTTCGAGACCGAAATTCAAAGCTGGAGAGCCGAAACCGCAGCGTGTCCGCGATCCGCTTCACAATCTAGTCGAGTTTGGAACGGGCCAATTTGAACACGTTATGTGGCAAGTGATCCAAACGCCGTCGTTTCAGCGTCTGCGCCGGGTCAAGCAATTGGGCTTCTCTGAACTTGTCTATCCAGGCGCGACGCACAGTCGATTTGCGCATAGCGTTGGGGTCTTTCATACCGCTCGCCACTTGATGAGGATTATCGAGCGCCACATGAAAGAGGGCGGTCATCGGCATCACTACCGTGAGCACCAAGCTCACGAGGCGCTTGCTGCGTCGCCCGTTCATGACCTTGGTCACGGCATGTTTAGTCACGCTTTCGAAGAGATTGGCAAGAAGCTGAAGCTCCCGATGGCAGACCATGAACATGTGGGAGGACTATTAATTCGCGAGGGCGAGGTAAGCGAAGCGTTTAGAGAAATGGGCAGTGGGTTCGCCAACGACGTCGCTACCGTAATCAAGCGAGGTCGCCCGATTGACCTCTATGGCGCGGTGGTTTCCAGCCAATTCGACGCCGACCGCTTGGATTATATGCAGCGCGATCGCCTGATGACAGGCGTGCAGAATAGTGGCATCGACTTTACGTGGCTAATGGCGAACCTTGAAATTGGGCGCATCAAGACCGGCGTAGACGAAGAGACGGTCGGCGAAATTGAGACGTTCGTGTTAGGTCCAAAGGCATTTTATGCTGCCGAGACCTACGTGCTCGCTCTCTTCCACTTGTACCCCACCATATATTTCCACAAGGCGACGCGGGCAGCAGAAAAGCTATTTTCCGTTTTAATGCTACGGATTATCTCTCTCATTCAAGACGCGCACATCAACCGGACAGGACTACCGAAAAATCATCCGCTTGCCCGCTTTGCGATGGCACCCGAATCGGTGGATAGCGTTCTTGCGCTAGATGACACTGTCTTTTGGGGAGCGCTACCGATGCTGGCTGATGCTCCGGATCGCCAAGTCCGTGACTGCGCATTGCGATTGAAAAATCGGCAATTGCCGAAATGTATCGACATCCGCCATCAGCTTGTTGACACTCTCGGATTGAGAAAAATCTCTGACCCGCGCGAGCGGGCAGAGGTTGGTAAGAAACTTGATCGGCTCATCGCCTCCATCGAGACCAAGCTCAATCATTGGGCCGAGAAGAATTCAAATGATGAAGCACCAAGAATTCTAACCGATCGCGCGACCCGCGATCCATACAAGCGGTTCGAAGAATCCAAAGGCCCGCTCAATCAAATTCATATTCGTTTGGCTGGCAATCAGATTCTCGATGTTGCTTCCATTTCTTCCGTTATTGCGGCAGTTGAAAGCTTTTCGCTGTTTCGTGCGTATGCGTGTGACGAGGATTCGGCAAACGCAATCACACACATTGTTGATTCAGAGCTGAGTGGAGGATGATAGTCATGGCTGCAACTAAGGAAGTCTGGGCAAAGGCAGCCGAAATCGTGCGCGACGCTGGTGGACGAGTTGTCGGCCGCACTAAGCTGCAGAAGATCGCCTACTTGCTGGAACTGTGCGGGTTAGGCGGGGGTTTTCAGTTCTCGTATCGACACTACGGGCCTTATAGTGAGGAACTTGCCGAAGCGATCAAGGTCGCAAGTGCATTTGGACTCGTTACAGAGGAAGAACGACAAGCGGATTGGGGCGGCATTTACTCCATTTATTCCTCCAGCGAAGGTTCGAGTGATCAATCGAATGCACGCACGCAATTCGCCAGAGCTGCCGCCCAGTTCGGGGCCGTCGAGTTAGAACTCGCCGCGACGGCAGCGTATTTGAGAGCCGTCGAAAGGTGCGCAGAGCCTTGGAAAGAAACAAAAAGGTTAAAGCCCGAAAAAGCGACGACCGTCCGCCTGCATGCAGCGAAAGTGGCATATCAAGAACTTCAGAAGCTGTCAGTTCCTAAAGCACTTCCTAACATTTGAGATACGATCCGATCGCGACTCGAACCGGCGCAAACTTCCGTCAACGCATCCAGCCCGCAAGAGCGCGGCATACGTCTTCGCGCGGCGCTTACGCTTAACCCCCGCTCCGATAGACCTGGATATCCAAATCCCGGATCTTCTTCCGCAGCGTATTGCGGTTCAGACCGAGCAGGTCCGCGGCGCGGATCTGGTTGCCGCGGGTCGCCGCCAGCGCGGCGGTGAGAAGCGGAACCTCGATCTCCTTGAGGATGCGGTGGTAGAGGCCCGGCGGCGGTACGCCGTTGGGGAAGCCGGAGAAGTGCGAGGAGAGATAGGCTTCCACCGCCCCGCCAAGATTGTCGATGCCGTGCGGCACGCTGCCGCCCGCGGTCACCGCCGGCGGCGCCAGCTCGCCATCGATGACGGAGGCGGTGATGACATCCTGCGGGTAGAGCGCAGCAAGCCGTCGGGCGAGGTTTTCCAGCTCCCGGACGTTGCCTGGCCAGCGGTGCTGCTTCAGCCGCTCCAGCGCCTGGGCGTCGAGCTTCTTCGGTGGCAAGCCGTCTTTCTCGGCGAGCGAGAAGAAATGCCGGACGAGATCAGGCAGGTCCTCGATCCGCTCGCGCAACGGCGGCAGCCGCAGCGGCACCACGTTGAGGCGGAAGAACAGATCCTCGCGGAACAGTCCCTGCTGGATCAGGATGCGCAGATCCTTGTTCGAGGCGGCGACGATGCGCACGTCGGTCTTGATCGGCGTGCGGCCGCCGACGGTCGTGTATTCGCCCTGCTGCAGCACGCGCAAAAGCCGGGTCTGCGCCTCCATCGGCATATCGCCGATCTCGTCGAGGAACAGCGTGCCGCCTTCGGCCTGTTCGAAGCGGCCGGAGGCGCGGGTGTTGGCGCCGGTGAAGGCGCCGCGCTCATGACCGAAGAGCTCCGACTCGATGAGGTCGCGCGGGATCGCCGCCATGTTGACGGCGACGAACGGGCCGTTGCGGCGCTTGCCGTAATCATGCAGCGCCCGCGCCACCAGCTCCTTGCCGGTGCCGGATTCGCCCGAGATCATCACGGTGAGGTCGGTCTGCATCAGCCGCGCCAGCACGCGGTAGATCTCCTGCATCGCGGGCGAGCGGCCGACCAGCGGAATGGCGTCGAACTCGGTATCTTCCGCTGGTGTCGCCGTGCGCTCCTTCGGCTCGGCGAGCGCACGGCCGACGATCGCGATCAGTTCCTTCAAGTCGAAGGGCTTCGGCAGATATTCGTAGGCGCCGCGCTCGCTAGCGCGGATCGCCGTCATGAACGTATTCTGCGCGCTCATGACGATCACGGGCAAATTCGGCCGCATCTTCTTGATGCGCGGCAGCAGGTCGAAGGCGTTCTCGTCCGGCATCACCACGTCGGTGATGACGAGATCGCCCTCGCCCTGGCTCACCCAACGCCAGAGCGTCGCCGCATTGCCGGTGAGCCGCACTTCGTAACCGGCGCGCGAGAGCGCCTGGTTCAACACCGTCCGGATCGCGGTGTCGTCGTCCGCGACGAGAATGCTACCTGCAGGCATGGTTGTCGTTCCTCATCTTGTGCCCTGTGAGGCGTGCAACGGCGTACCCGGAACGTCATCGCGACTATGTTGATCTGTTTGCTTGGCGGCGTTGTACATCGGCATCAGCACGCGGAAGATGGTCTTGCGCGGCTGTGACTCGCATTCGATGATCCCGCCATGGTCACCGACGATTTTTGCGACCAGCGCGAGGCCAAGCCCGCTGCCGGTGGCCTTGGTCGTAACGAAAGGGTCGAACAGGTTGGGCAACAAATCGTCCGGCACGCCGGAGCCATTGTCCTTGACGCAGAACTCGAGCGGCAGCGACACCCGCGTTTTCTTGCCGGGCACGGACAGGCGTACACCGGGACGGAACGCGGTGGTGAGCTGGATTTCCGCGTCGCTGCCGAGATCGACCACGGCTTCGGCCGCGTTCTTCACGAGATTCAGGAACACCTGGATGAGCTGATCCTGATTGGCGAGCACCGGCGGCAGCGACGGATCATAATCCTCGATGAAGCGGACATTGCGTGCGAATCCCGATTGCGCGAGCCGCTTCACGTGATCGAGCACGGAGTGGATGTTGACGGGGCCGCGCGCCACCGGGCGATCGTCGCCGAACACTTCCATACGATCGACGAGGGTGACGATGCGGTCTGCCTCGTCGCAGATCAGGCGTGTCAGCAAGCGATCCTCGGACGACGCCTGCTGCTCGAGGAGCTGCGCCGCGCCGCGAATGCCGGACAAGGGATTCTTGATCTCGTGCGCGAGCATCGCGGCGAGCGCGATAACGCTGCGCGCGGCGCTGCGATGGGTGAGCTGGCGGTCCATCTTGTCGGCGATGGTGCGCTCCTGCAGCATGACGACGATATGGCCGGGCCGCTCGGTCACGGGCGCTACGTGCAGATCGACCAGGCGGTCGCCGCCCATGCGCGGCGTGCCGAGATCGACCTTGTATTCGTTGACCGGCGAATGGCTGGCGCGGACCTGGTCGATCAGCGCGAGCAGCGGGCTGCCGAACGGCACCAACTCCTTCAGTGACTGCCGCTGCAAGAATTGCGTCGAGATCTCGAAGAAGGATTCGGCCGCCATGTTGGCATCGACGATCTTGCCGTCGGGGCCGACCAGGATCACGGGATTGGGCAGCGCGTTGAGGATCGCGTCGGCGTCGGATGATGGCACCGCCTTGCGATGTCCTTGGGTCTGGCCTTTGGTCTGTTCTGGGGCCGAGCTCATGCAGCGGCGCTCCATGCGAAATCGTCAAAAGCGTCCGTCAGCGCCCGATGCACGGTGTGCGGATCCTCCGAGGTCAAAATTTTCTGCCGCCAGGCTTTCAGGCTCGAAGCCGGCGCGCGGGCGCAAGCGTGAGCCACTTGCAGCGCCCAGCCGAGATGTTTGCGCGCATGGCGCAAACCCACGCGCAGGCCGTAATGACGGCAGACCTCGTCATAGAGCGCGTGGACATAGGATAGCTGCTCGGCGAGCGCGGGCGCCTCCTCCTCCGCGCCGCCATCGAGCCGCCGGCCGATCTGGCCCGGCAGCCAGGGCGCGCCCTGCGCGCCGCGGCCGATCATCACGGCATCGGCGCCGGATTGCGTGAGTGCGTCCACCGCGCTCTCGTAGGAGGTGATATCGCCATTGACGACGAGCGGAATCGAGATGGCGTCCTTGACTGCGCGCACCGCGGCCCAATCGGCCTCGCCCTTGTAGAACTGGCAGCGCGTGCGGCCATGCACGGTGATCATCTTGACGCCGCTCGCTTCCGCGCGACGCGCCAATTCCGGCGCATTGCGCGTGCGGTCGTCCCAGCCGAGCCGCATCTTCAGCGTCACCGGAACCGTAGCGGCGGAAACTGTCGCCTCGATCAGGCTCACCGCATGATCGAGGTCGCGCATCAGCGCCGAGCCGGACTGGCCGCCGGTCACATGGCGCGCAGGACAGCCCATGTTGATGTCGATGATGTCGGCGCCGGCGGCTTCCGCAACCCGCGCCCCCTCGCTCATCCAGCGTGCCTGGCAGCCCGCAAGCTGCACCACATGGGGGCCGATCCCGGCCGCCTCGCAGCGCAGCCTGGAAATCGGCCGGCCCTGCACCAGATCGTCACTCGCAGTCATTTCGGAGACCACCAGACCCACCCCGAGTCGGGCCGTCAGCCGCCGGAACGGCGCGTCAGTGACGCCGGACATGGGCGCAAGAAGCACCGGGTTGGCGATCTCAATATCGCCTATTTTCAAAGGCTTACGGCAAAACTCGTGCGCGCCTGTCACGAACGTCTCGTCTCCTTGGCAGGCGTTTCATCGCAACTGCCGATGTCCATTTTGAGCACAAATCTTGTGCAGTCAAGTTATATGCCTACACTTTAGACAATTCTTGCAATCTTGCAAGTGCGGTGCAGCAAACTGTGCTTTTCCTCACAGCGGTCGGGACAGGTCTCTTCCTTTATGCATAACGCGTGATATGGCCTCCGGCCGACCGCATCCCTTCAAAACGCCTGAACAGTTATCAAAGTCCCATGAAATCTCCGCGTACTGCAGCCATTCTTGTTGCCGCCGGCCGCGGCCTTCGCGCCGGCGCCGGAGGGCCGAAGCAGTATCGGATGATCGGCGGCCAGACCGTGATATTCCGCGCCATGGCCGCGTTTTGCCGCCATCCTGAGGTGTCAGCGGTGCAGCCGGTGCTGCATCCCGACGACACTGCTGTCTTCAACGCCGCCTGTGACGGCCTCAAGCACCGCGCGCCCACGCCGGGCGGCGCCACGCGCCAGGCGTCCGTGCATGCGGGACTCGAGGCGTTGGCAGGCGAGAGGCCGGATGTCGTGCTGATCCACGACGCCGCGCGACCCTTTGTCTCGCCGGCGCTGATTTCCCGCGCGATCGAAGCGGCTGATCGCACCGGTGCTGCGATCCCCGCGATTGCGGTGACCGACACCATCAAGCAGGTCGATGCCGCCGGCAATATCGCGGCGACCCCGGAGCGGGCGCAGCTTCGGGTAGCCCAGACGCCGCAGGCATTCAAATACGAGGCGATCCTCGAAGCCCATCGCCGCGCCGCGCGCGAGGGACGAGACGATTTCACAGATGATGCGGCGCTTGCCGAGTGGGTGGGATTGACGGTGGCAACCTTTGAAGGCGATGGTGCGAACATGAAGCTCACCACACCCGAAGATTTTGTCCGCGAGGAAGCGCGGCTCGCCGCCCTGCTCGGCGACATCAGGACCGGCACCGGCTATGACGTGCATGCCTTCGGCGAAGGCGATCACGTGATGATCTGCGGCGTGCGCGTGCCGCATACCAAGGGCTTTCTGGCCCATTCCGACGGCGATGTCGGCCTGCATGCGCTGGTCGATGCCATCCTCGGCGCGCTGGCCGACGGCGACATCGGCTCGCACTTCCCGCCGAGCGACATGAAGTGGAAGGGTGCCTCCTCCGACCAGTTCCTGAAATATGCGGTCGAGCGCGTCACCGCGCGCGGCGGCCGCATCGCCAATCTTGAAGTCACGTTGATCTGCGAGCGGCCGAAGATCGGCCCGCTGCGAGACACCATGCGCGCGCGGATCGCGGAGATATCAGGCGTCAACATCTCCCGCGTGGCGGTGAAGGCGACCACCAGCGAGCGGCTCGGCTTCACCGGCCGCGAGGAAGGCATCGCGGCCACCGCGAGCGCCACCATCCGTCTTCCCTGGAGCGAATAGCATGGGGGGCAGCGACGCCCAGTGCCGCCGATTTGAAGTCCCCGCAGCGCCCGCCGCGAGTCCGCCCCGGAGACTTCAAATCGATAAGCGGCACTGGCAAATATATTTATGCTTGTGGAGCTGATTTGACGTTCGCATGAGGGACTCGCAGAGAGATGGCTAGCGAACGTCAAATCAGCTCCACAAGCGCTCTGGCCCGCTCGCTGCTCGACCTCTGCCGCAGCCGCAGGCTGACCATTGCCACGGCTGAATCCTGCACCGGCGGCCTCGTCGCCGGCGCGCTCACGGACATCCCCGGCTCCTCCGACGTCATCGATCGCGGCTTCATCACCTATTCGAATGAAGCCAAGCGCGAGATGCTCGGCGTCGAAGTTTCCACGCTGCAAACCTTCGGCGCCGTCAGCAAGGAGACGGCGACGCAGATGGCGGTCGGCGCGCTCGAGCGCGCCGACGTCGATCTCGCCGTCTCCATCACCGGCATCGCCGGCCCCGGCGGCGCCACGCCCGGCAAGCCGGTTGGCCTCGTGCATTTCGCGGTGGCCGCCCGCGACGGCCGCATCATCCACCGCGAGCATCGCTTCGGCGCCATCGGCCGCACGACGGTGCGTGCCCGCTCTGTCGTCGAAGCCCTGCGCATGCTGATGGAGCTCGCCCGCGGCCCGCAGCAGGTCAAGCCGAAGCGTGCCGCCGTCAGCCGCCTCCGCCCGCGCGTGGTGCGCACGCCGAGGCGGCATGTGGTGAAGCGGCGGAGGCCGCCGCGGGGGTGAGCGATGCAGGGTTGGTCTCGATATGCCACCCATCGTCATTCGTTCCTGAATGCGGCTCTCGCCGCCTCAGGGCTCGGAGAGTTGCGTTTTGCCCAACGGCAATGCCAACCCATAAGGGCTGTGCTCTCTCATGAAATCACGCCAGAAGCGCATCACCGCCTCGAAGATATGCGTTGCCGGCACCATGTGTAGTCGGCCTTCCAGCTCTCCCATGTCGACATACAGAATCGTACGGCTGCCGCCGTGGGGCACCTCGCTATAGGCGGCCCCTCCGAAAGTGCTGGTAATGTGTCGCACCCATGTTCCTTCGGGCTGGAAATGCTTGGAACCGTTAGCGAGACCCTGCATTTGAGCCTGCCAAATGCTTTGTCCGTCAAGCCACTCCCTGAGCCCGTGGATACTCTTCTTCATACCCAATTGCTTCTGTTTGGCTTCGTCCTCCTTGAGAAAGCCCTTCCATACCCAATCAGACATGTGATGCGCGGTGATGACGAAGTTCATGGCGTGACGCGCAGAGCCAGGATCGTCGCAGAAGTCGTCAAACTCCTGCACAAGCTTGCCATAGAATTGCAGAGGCGTGGTGATGCCAAACATGCGCGTAACCCGCTATGGACTGGTCACAAAAATATGAGTCAAGGCCAATTGTGTCTCATTCGCCGACGGCGCCGCCACGATTGGAGCTTCGAAAGCAACGCGGTCTTAATGCTCGACAACGATTCTAGCCAGCGAGTCACTGCGCGCTTGGCGACATACGTCCAAGTGTATCGTCTGTATTTTGAATCTAAGCCAAAGATTTCGGCGCGCTTACGGAGATAGATGGCCGTATCGGCATCTTCGAGCGCCTTCAACTCCAGTAAACTGCTTTGGTCTCGATAGGGCTGCGGGACGTAAAACCGCACAATCAAGATAATGCCAAACAGAAACGTCAAAACGGCATAAGTCAGTATAACCTTGGACCAAACCCCAAGGGTCGGATGTCGGTAGATATCTACAATGAAGTAAACGGTCACGGCTGAAGAGAACAAGAAAATTGCGACCGACAGCAAAATCACCACAGCGAAGAAAGCGCCAAATATTATGGTATTCGCGCGAGTTGGGAATATCCAATCCTCATAGACGCGCGGCATGTAAAATTTGACGCCAAAAGCACTGGGCGCAGCGATCTTGCCAAAATTGCTGAGAGCTTGATTTGGTGAGGAGAGCTCCACTAGGTGCTCAATGACAGTCAATGTGGTTTCCCGTGAAATAGCAACTATCCATGTCGCCACCGCGATAAAGCAATACAAGGTAAGCAGTATCTCTTTTACTCCAACTGCTTCTTTGAGGGTAACGCTAAAAAGCGACACAGTTGCGTCGTTACCGAAAAAGCCAACAACCTGGAATCCGGTTATTGCGAGTTGCAGGGCGAATAACTTTATGAGCCGCTCATCAAGCTGCCTTGCTTCCGTGCTGAGCCGCGTCATGTAATCGGAGGAAAAAAACGAATCTCCCTCGTCCGAAGCGTAGGCGCGGTCGAGGTCGCGCCTTATTCGCGCCTTGTAGGTTAGCCACGTGATCGGAAATCTGACCGGCTTTATCTGGTCCACGTGATCTTCACTAGTCATCCCGCATCCCCCGCGCAATCTAAGCGCGAGGGACGATCTTCGGCAATAGCTGGTGAACGATTAGCTAGTCGCTGGCAGGGACGCGAAATGCAAGCGATAACTGACCTACCTGTGTTGGTCAGTTCAGCGAATTCGTCACTTCCAACAATTTTTCCTTGTCAGCGCTTACTCGGCAGTTGAGAGGTAGCTACCGTGGTGTTCTACAAAATTCAAACGCCGGGGGTCGACCCAAGGCCGCGGCGATGATGGTGCAGCCCCATGCATCAGGGAACCGTTTGCCCGACGGGCAAATAACTTCGCTTTATCGGAATGCATGTCAAGTCCCTCTCACAAAAATATTTCTCTTTATCAGAAGCACAAATCAGTTGCATGGTTCGTCCCGTCTCGCGCCGGCCAGAGGGGCGGATCGCGATCGTCACGAACGTGGCGCGGGATGCGATGGACGCGTGGGCCGGCTTGACGAGCCTGGCCGATGCGGACGGCGAAATCGCGTGGTCCTGGCACCCCGACGCTGGTGTCAAGCTTGCGGGCGACGAACCCGCAGGCGACGGTGGCTAGAAAGCCCGGTACACCGGGGAGATCGCGTATAAGCCGTAAACCATTGCGCGGGGAACGCCGGATTGTTTCGGCTGCCCTGTTGTTGCTTGCGTGCGCAAAGTGCACATTTTTTGCACGCAAGGCTCGCGGGTGCGGCCAGCATCCGGTGTTCCCTGCGCCCTCTGACTTTCGAGGGCGACCGATGATGCAAAGCTCGGGAGCAATTGCGCCGCGGGAACGTGGATTTGCGTCGCTGTTTGACCGGTTAAATCAGAATGTCCAAGGGATCGTCTACCTGCGGGCCCACCCCGCTCCTCCTAATGAGCATGCCCCATTGCCGATGGCTTGTTCATCATGCGCAACATCATTGGGCCTCCCGTTTTCAGGAAGCGCCTGACCAGGAGCCCAGCCAGAACGAGGAAGGCGATGTCGAGCCAGGTCGTGTAATTCCAGGTGATGGACGCTTCGGCCACCAATGCATTGCGCTGAACCGGAACGAGATCAAGCATTCCGAAAATCAGTTCGATGATCAGGGCCGCGCCGGCCATTGCCACGTAGAAGGTGGCGAACAAAAAGCCTGCCATCTTCAGCCCGTAATACTTGCGATAGATGTTGAGGACTGGAAGCACGATCAGATCAGCGAAGATGAATGCGATCACGCCGCCGAAACTGATGCCGCCGTTCCAGAGTACGGCTGCGAGCGGAATGTTTCCGACGGAGCACACGAATGCAATGACGGCCACCAACGGCCCGACGGCCGGACCCCAGATCTTCGCGAGCGCCGAGTGATCCACCAGGAAGAAGGATTGCCAGAACGCGCCCGGCACCCAGGCTGCCAGTGCGCCGGCGATCAACAGCCCGCCGGCGATGTCCATCCAGACAGACGCCCAGTCCATCACGAAATAATGGCTGATCGCGGTGAAACCACGGTCCGATGTTATTCGTTGCCAAAGGCTCCCGCCTTCGGTCACCGACATGTCCATCTCGGCATGACCTTCCATCCGGCCGGCGATGCCCCTGTCCGCCTGCCTCCTCGCTTCGTCGAGAAGTGTCCTGCTGAGAAATCTCCTGAACAGCAGGACCAGCAATGCGACCATGACCGGCGCCCCCAAGAACTCCGCGATGGTCAGTTGCCAACCGAGGAACACCAGCATGATGATGCTGAGCTCGAGAACCAGGTTGGTCGATGCCATCTCGAACGCCATGGCGGCGGTGAAGTCGGCGCCCTTGCGGAACACCGAGCGGGCGATTGCGACGGCGGCATAGGAGCAGGACGAGGACGCGGCGCCGAGTGCGAGAGCCTTCGCAATCGTGCGCGGCCGGTCGTCAGGCAAGAGGTTGGCCATTTCGCGGTGGGACACGACCGCCTGAACGACTCCTGAAAGCGCAAACCCAAGGATCAACGGCCACAGGATGTCCCACCCCATGGCAAAGGCCATGCCGAGCGCGCGCAGAAGGGCTTCAGCCATCTCCATCATATTCGCCGGTCCATTCGTCAGGAACGCAGGTATTTGATGAACGCTGCGATCCCGAGCACCAGGAACGCAAAAACGAGAAGCCAGATGACTCCCATTCCGAACATCATCTCAATCGGCATTCCGATCATATCCATCATCATGCGCTACTCCTCCCGGCCCATCCGGCCGGTCGTCATGCCGCGTGCAATACTGAGCGTTTTTGGGTCCGGAAGGTTCCTGCAGTTCACCCCCTCAATCAGCTTGTAGGCGCCGTGCGGCTTCAACACCGAGCTTCGATCGTGCGGCTGATCTCCTCGGGCGCGGCAAAGATCACGTCGGCCCGATCGCCCATCATGCCTGCCGGAACCAGAGCCGGTGCCCCACTCCGCGGGCCGGCTTTGCTCGAATCCGTCTTGAGCCGCAGATTGCGCTCCCAGAACGCCCGTGTCTTGCCGTCAACTGTGGTTACCCGATAGGTGTCGTGGCAGTAGGTAATTGCTTTCACCTGCGCATTGGGCGTCAGATCCTTGAGGTTTCGTTCGCCTCCGCCGCCCATCATCCCTCCCATCGTGCCGCCCATTCCGTTCATTTGGTTCTTCGCGGTTCGCGCTGGCGCGCCCGACTTGGTAGCCTCCTTCAGGAACGCCAACAGATCGGCGCGAACGCCGGCGTCCTTGATGCCTTGGAAAGGCATCTCATTACCTGGCACCATCTGCTGTGGGTCGGCGAGCCATGCGTCGAGCGAGCGGTCATCCCAGATGATTCCGGACGACCTAAGCGCGTCGGAGTAACGCTCGAAGCTCTGCAGGCTGCCGGCCTTGCGGCCCCAGATATTTCCCAGACTTGGCCCAGTCATGTTGCGGTCGGGTTCGAGCGAATGGCATGGTGCACAGGCTTGAAAATCCTTCTGCCCGCGCATCGGATTGCCGTTCTCCGCAAGCGCAGGCGATGCGAGCACAACGATCGCGAGCGCTGTCACGATACAGCCTTTCATGGCCTCCTCCCTTGCTCTTTGTTCGGATCATTCAGCAGGCTCCGGAATCCGCTGCTTAACCGGCTTTGGTTTCTCGATTGCGGGTCGCGATGGTTTGCCGAGGTCATCGGGAGGCGGCCGGAAGCCCTTGACCAACCCGAAGATCGCCGGAATCACGATCAGCGTGAGCAGGGTCGAGGAAATCATGCCACCGATCATCGGCACGGCAATGCGCTGCATGATCTCGGAGCCGGTGCCCGTGCTCCACATGATCGGCAGCAGTCCCGCCATGATGGCGACCACAGTCATCATCTTCGGCCGAACGCGCTCGACGGCGCCCTCCATGATTGCCGCGCGAAGGTCCTCCCGGCTCAAGGCCCGCCCCTCGGCGGCGCGGCGGTCTCTGATCTCCGCGAGCGCGTGGTTGAGGTAGATCAGCATCACGACGCCAGTCTCGGCCGCGACTCCGGCGAGCGCGATGAAGCCGACGGCCACCGCTACCGATAGATTGAAGCCGAGCCACCACATCAGCCACAATCCGCCGACCAGCGCGAATGGCAGCGACAGCATGACGATCATGGTCTCGGTGACTGACCGGAAATTGAGGTACAGCAGCAGGAAGATGATCAAGAGCGTCGCCGGCACGACAATCTTCAGACGCGCCTCGGCCCGCTGCAGATATTCGTACTGGCCGCTCCAGACTACGTAGTAGCCGGGCGGAAACTGAATGCTTGCCTGCACCGCGCGCTGCGCGTCGGCCACGTAACCGCCGAGATCGCGGTCGCGGATATCGACGTACACATAGGTCGCAAGCTGCCCGTTTTCCGTCCGGATCGTGGTCGGCCCGCGCGTTAAATGGACCGACGCAATCTCTCCGAGCGGCACGGCTCCTCCCGCCGGCATGGGGACGAGGATGTCGCTCGCGATCTTCTTCGGATCATCCCTGAGATCGCGCGGGTAGCGCATGTTCACGGTGAAGCGCTGCCGGCCTTCGACCGTTGTCGTGACCGTCTGTCCTCCGAGTGCGGTCGCAATGGTGTCCTGGACGTCCTGGACCATGATGCCGTAGCGTGCGAGCGCCAAACGATCCGGCGTGATTTCGAGATAGTAGCCGCCGAGACCGCGCTCGGCATAAGCCGACGATGTGCCCGGGACCGCCTTCAGAACCTTCTCGATCTCCTTGGCGAGGCGATCGATCTCGACGAGATCGGTGCCGATGACCTTAACGCCGACCGGCGTCCGGATACCGGTCGAGAGCATGTCGATGCGCGCCTTGATCGGCATCGTCCAGGCGTTGGAGACGCCCGGGAATTGCAGCGCCTTGTCCATCTCCGCGATCAGGCCGTCGATCGTAACACCAGGCCGCCACTGCTCCTTGGGCTTGAGGTTGATGATGGTCTCGAACATCTCCATTGGTGCCGGATCGGTTGCCGTCGAGGCGCGTCCGGCTTTGCCGTAGACGGACGCTACCTCCGGAAACGACTTGATGATCCGGTCCTGCATCTGCATCAGTTCGGCGGCCTTGGTCACTGATATGCCGGGCAGCGTTGTCGGCATGTAGAGCAGCGTCCCTTCATTCAGGTTCGGCATGAACTCGGTGCCGAGCTGCCTGGCCGGCCAGATGGTGGCGGCGAGCGCAGCGATCGCGAGCAGGATGACGAGGGTTTTCGCCCGCAACACGCCATTGATGACAGGGCGGTAGATCCAGATCAGGAATCGGTTGATCCAATTCCGGTGCTCCGCGACGATCCTGCCACGCACGAAGATCACCATCAGCGCTGGCACCAGCGTTACCGACAACAAGGCAGCCGCCGCCATGGAGAAGGTTTTTGTGAACGCGAGTGGGCTGAACAGGCGTCCCTCCTGCGATTCCAGCGTAAAGATCGGCATGAATGAGACGGTGATGATCAAGAGGCTGAAGAACAGCGCCGGTCCGACCTCCGAAGCCGCATCGATCAGGATTGCGACCCGCGACTTATCGGGTTCGGCGCGTTCGAGACGCTTGTGAGCGTTCTCGATCATGACGATGGCAGCGTCCACCATGGCGCCGATGGCAATCGCGATACCGCCAAGGCTCATGATGTTGGAGCCGATCCCGAGCAGCTTCATCCCGCCGAACGCAATCAGGACACCGACCGGCAGCATCAGGATCGCGACCATGGCGCTGCGGACGTGCAGAAGGAAGACGACGCAGACCAGCGCGACGATGAGGCTTTCCTCAACCAGCGTGTGTTTGAGCGTGTCGATGGCGGCATAGATCAGGTTGGAGCGGTCGTAGACCGGCACGATCTCGACCGACTTCGGCAGGCTGGTCGCGATCTCCTTGAACCGCTTTTTGACATTCTCGATGACATCCAGGGCGTTCATCCCGAAACGTTGCAGGACAATGCCGCCGGCGACTTCTCCTTCTCCATTAAGCTCAGTGATGCCGCGCCGCTCGTCTGGGCCTAACTCGACCCGAGCGATATCACGCAGCAGGACCGGCGTCCCGCCGTCGTTCTTGAGCACGATGTTGCCGAGGTCGTTGATGCTCTTCAGATAGCCCTTGCCACGGATCACATATTCGAACTCGGACAGTTCGACTGTCCGCCCGCCGACGTCGGCATTGCTGGCACGGATCGCATCACGAATTTTCTGCATGGTGATACCGAGATCGCGCATCCGCTGCGGATCAAGGATGACGTTGTATTGCTTCACGAAGCCGCCGACACTTGCGACTTCGGCCACGCCCTTGGCCTTCGCCAAAGCGAATTTGAGGTTCCAGTCCTGGATCGTCCGCGTGTCGGCCAGGTTCAATTCCCTGGAGACCACGGCGTACTGGTAAACCCAACCCACGCCGGTAGCGTCGGGGCCAATGGTCGGTGTGACGCCCGCAGGCAGCCGTGACGAAGCGCTGTTGAGGAATTCGAGGACTCGCGAGCGCGCCCAATAGATGTCGGTGCCGTCTTCGAAGATTACGTAGACAAACGACACGCCGAAGAACGAGAAGCCACGTACGACTTTTGATTTCGGGACGGTGAGCATGGCGGTGGCGAGCGGGTACGTGACCTGGTCCTCAACCACCTGTGGCGCCTGCCCCGGGTCCTCAGTGTAGACGATCACCTGCGTATCGGAGAGGTCGGGGATCGCGTCGAGCGGCAGATGGATCAGAGCATAGATTCCGGCGGCAGCCGCAAAGCCGGTGCCGAACAGCACCAGGAGCAGGTTGCGTGCGGACCAGGCAATGACACGGGAAATCATTGGCGCTCTCCCGTGTCCTGCGCATCGCTCGATGTCGCTGACGGCTGCGGCGCGTCCGCGTCCGCAAAGCCCTTCAACGCAGCCTTCAGGTTGCTCTCGGCGTCGATGAGGAAGTTGGCTGACGTGACGACCGCCTCTCCTTCCTTGACACCGTCAGTGATCTCGATGTAGCCGCCACCGCGACGGCCGAGCTTGACCTGGCGCGGCTCGAATCGGCCCTCGCCCTTGTCGATCAGGACCGCTTGATGCGTGCCGTCGTCGAGAACGGCACTCTCTGGCACGGCGAGCACCGGGTCCGGCGTGCCAGTTTCGATCTCCGCGTCGACGTACATCTCCGGACGCAGAACTTCATCCGGATTAGGAAGCTCGACGCGGATGCGTGCGGTGCGCGTCTGGGCGTTCAGGTGCGGATAGATCAGCGCCACGGTCCCCGTGAAGGTCTGGCCGTCCAGCCCGCGCGGCCTGATCGTCACTTTCGCTCCGGCCGAGACCTGACCGAGATCGCGCTCCGCGATATCGATGAGGACCCAGACAACACGGTGATCGGCGATCCTGAACAGCACGTCTCCTGGTGCCGCCCGCATGCCGTTCACTGCGTTGCGTTCGACGATTTCGCCGTCTTGCGGCGCAAGCCAAGGAATGGAGAGTGAAATCTCGCGAGTGCGCTCCAGCTCCTTGATTGCCGGCTCGGGCGTTGCGAGGTTTTCCAGCCTCCGCCTTGCACCCTTCAACTCCTTTCCGGTAGCGCCCGCGTTGATTGCGGAGAGATATTCGGCGGCGGCGCTGGAGAGCGCAGGGCTGTACACGTACAGGAGCGGTTGGCCCTTGTGGACGTGATCGCCTGTCGTGACGTTGGCGACGCTGTCGACAAAACCCTCGAAGCGTAGCGCGACGACCGAGACCCGCCGCTCGTCCTCCTGGACAGTCCCGGGAGCTCGAATGATCGATCTGACTGGTCTGCGTGTGACAGGTTCGGACTTGGCGCCCGTGCGCTGAATCTTGCCAGGCGAGAGCTTAACCGAACCATCGTCGTTGTCCTCGCCCTCGTAGACCGGGATGTAATCCATCCCCATCGAGTCCTTCTTCGGCACCGGCGAGGTGTCTGGCAGGCCCATCGGGTTGCGGTAGTATTTGATCTTTCGCTCGCTCTTCGCCTCGACGCTCCTGTCAGAGCTCTTGGCGTCAGCCGCCGGCTCATCCGGTTCATCAAAGCTGACGTCAGCGCCCACCGGCACGGCGCGCCAGTCGCGGCCGCCCGGCGTTTTCTTCGGCGTCAGCGAATAAAAAGGCTTCCCGTCCGGATCCTGGTAATAGATCGGTACGCCGCCGTCTGCTGCCTTGGCAGCGGACACCGGGCGAGCGGTCGCATCCGGCCGCAGGCTCACGCCTGCGACGAATGCACCGGTCGCCACCGCGATTATCGCAGCGGCGCCGGTCCACGAGGCGCGTTTCATTTTTGCGCCGTGACGACAAGCTTGCTTTCGACGCTACCCGTTTCGCCCTGCACCTTGGCGCCGAGCGACAATTGCCAGCGTCCGGCCATGCTGAAGTTGGCCTTGAACCGATAGGTGCCGGGCTCCGTCGCCGGCATCGGCGTCAGCTTGGTGGCCATTTCCTGCATGCCATCCGGCGCCATGTCGAGCCGCGAGGCAAATATCACGGCGCCCGGCACGGCGTTCCCCGTCTTTTTGTTCAGCAGTTTGACGGTGATGATTTTGTCGGTGCCTGCCTGGACGGTCGGCTCGACGAGTTGGAATTCGTAATCCTTGATATCGGCGAGAGCGAGCTTCGGCGCTCCGATCACGGAAAGGCCGATCAACGCCGCGGCGAACGCGCACGCAGCAGTGGTCATCTTCATGATGTCTGTTCCTCAAAACGTCTGATGAAACCGCCGGAGCGGCATGCGACGACGCGCGCGGCCCATCGTCGGCCCGCGCGTCAATGGTCCGGCGTCGGGACGCCGATCAGACGGTCTTTCGAGGTGGGTGATCGGGTGGATGCTCGCCGAGACCGTCGATCAACTGGTCGTCCGGCAGGGCAAAAGCGTTGCGTGAGAACTGGCGATCAACCAGCCCGGCGGCATCAGGCGCGAGCAACACGAGATTGAACGCGCAGAGGGCGACGAAGGGACAAGAGCCGCAATCCTTGGCCTTTTGATCCTGCTGGTCAGGGCAGCATGGCATGTCAGCGGCCATGTCCGCATCCGCCATCTGCATCGTGTCGGCGGTCATGACCGGCCCGGCCGCCGCCGGCGTAGCCAGTGGCGCAAACGTCAAACCCGCCGTCACGAGGAGGGCGAGCAGAAGTTTGAACAAGCGTCGGGCAATCATGGCGCGACACACTCCCACAGGAAGCCGGGACTGAAAAGGTCTTCTCGTTCACAAATTCGCTGGCCATCGGGTGGCCGCGCCGGGCAACCCGCGACGCCGTCAAAGAGGGCAGACTGATTTGCCCGGCGGGCTGATTTTCCGAAATCGTGTCAAGCCCCTTTGGCAAAAATTTTTCTCTTTATCCGAAGAGCAAATCACTTGTAGGTTTCGCCCCGTCCCGCGCCTTCAAAAGGGGCGGATCGCGATCGTCACGAACGTGGCGCGGGATGCGATGGACGTGACGGCTTCCTGGACGAAGGAAGCGGTTGCGGACGAGCGAAGTCGTGTTGTCCTGATCCCCCGACGCTGGGATCAACCCCCGGGCGTTGACCCGGGGGGACGGTGGCTAGAAAGCCCGGACACCGGGGAGACCACGTATAAGCCGTAAACCATTGCGCAGGGAGTGCCGATGTGTCGGCGTACCTGTGGCGTTTCTTTTTGCATGCGAGCCGCGGGTGCGACTGGTGCATCCGGCGCTCCCTGCGCCCTTGAATTTTCGAGGGGCACGAACGAAGCATCACCCGGGCGAAATCGCGTCGCGGGAATGCTGAAACTCGTCATTGCGAGGAGCGACTTGTCCGCCGTAGCCCGAAGGGCCAAGGCGTCGCAATGACGGCGGAGTAGATGTTTGACAGGTTGAATCAGAAGCGGCTTGTCGCCGGCTATGCAGGGTGCTCGCCGTTGCCGACGCCAACGCAACCGAGGCTCCCTTCGTGAGACGGTCGTGTTGCGATTTGTTGCGGTTGATATTCCGCGGAGCTTCGCCGATAGTTTTGGGGTGATCAAAGCAATCAGATCTTGTGCCGCGCTCGCGGCGCTCGCTCTCCTTTGCTTGGCCGGACCGGCCCGGGCTCAGGAGAAGGAGCCTTTCGCGGTGGTTGAGCTTGGCGCGGCGACTGAGCATAGCTTCGACGACGGCGCCTCCAGCTTTGGGCCGTCGGCGTCGGTGGAATTTCCAATCATCAAGGATTGGCTCGAAATCGAGACCGGCATTTCGCCGCTGTTTCGACCAGGACAAACCGAATGGCAGGGCGATCTTCTGTTCAAAAAGCCTTTCACGCTGAATGAGCAGGTCGAATTCATGATCGGAGCCGGCCCGGAGCTGAGCTACGTAACGGCAGGCGGCGGTAGCAAGGTGGCCGGTGAGATCGCAGCGGAATGGATGGTCTGGCCGTCCACGGAGCACAAGTTCGGTTGGTTCGTAGAACCCACCTATAGCTATTCATTCAGCAAGGGCCACGAGCAATCCATCGGCATTGCCACTGGATTGATGGTCGCCATCCCGTGAAGGGCGTCGAGAGCAAGCTTCGTCGGCTGTTGCCCTGCGATAGCGCTGCGAACTCCCGAGAAACAGGAAATACGATCCTCGGGAAATCGTGCCGCCAGCGTGCTTTTGCGCTAAAATCCCGGGAACGCCCTCGTCAGAAATCAGTTCTATAGACATGGCACTGATGGGGAAACTCCCTCCCCGGTCAGCGTATGCGAATGGAGTTGAAGCATGCCCGGCGCCGCCGCGAGTCCATTTGCGTTCCTGATGATAGCGATCTGGTGGGCCGGTGTCGTTCTGCTCGGACTCGCCCTGGCCTATGCCATGGTGCGAGCCGGTCGCCTGCGTCGCGACGAGCGGGCGCGGCTTGATCAGACCACACAAGCGATGGTCGATGAGGAGACAAGGGCGCGGGTGCTCTCCGAACAGCAGCAAGAGGCGCGTTCGACTCCTCCGAGGTTCGGCCCGCGGCGAGATGTTTCCAACGGCTTCGCGCTGCCCGGCGTGGTCGCGTTCCTTGCGATCCTGCTGATGATCCTGGCGACGGCCCAGAGCCCAAGGCCCGCGAACCAGGTCACGACGACCGGCCGCGCGCCAGGCCAGCCTGCGCAAAACCAGGAACAACCGGTCCGATCACCGGCGACACCCGGAAACCAACCGGGCAGCGACAGCGCGCGCGGCGACAAGGAGCCACTGACCAGGCATCAGTGAGCGTTCGTCACGACGACGAGCTACACCACACGTTTCCCGTAGATCATATCCGCGCGCTTCTCGAACGCTGCGGAAAACCTCGTAAACGCCGCGTCGAACATCGCGCCCATCAGCGTCGCCAGCATCTTGCTCTTGAACTCATAGGCGATGAAGAAGCCGACATCGCAGGCCTCCTCGCCCTTGGCCTCGAAGGTCCAGCGGTTCTCGAGATTCGAGAACGGGCCCTTCAGATAGTGGACCAGGATCTTCAGATTGGCGCGGTCCAGCGTCACCTCGCTGGTAAAGGTTTCCTTCACGAGCTTGAACGACACCGTCATATCGGCGGCGACGGTCTCGGTGCCGTCGGGGTTCTTCCGGCGCTGACGAATTTTCAGCGCCTGGCACAGCGGCACGAACTCAGGATAGCGCTCGACGTCGGCGACGAGGTCGAACATCTGCTCGGCGCGGTGCTGGACGCGCCGCTTGTTGCTGAAACGTTGCATATCGGACGCTAACGGGCGGCCGCTGCGCGAGCCGCCCTCAGTTTGGCAAAATCCTCGCCCGCATGATGCGACGAACGTGTCAACGGGCTCGCCGACACCATCAGGAAGCCCTTGGTGTAGGCGACCTTCTCGAGGCCTGCGAATTCATCCGGCGGGATGTAGCGCATCACCGCATGGTGTTTTCTGGTCGGCTGCAGATATTGGCCGATGGTGAGGAAATCGACGTCCGCCGAGCGCAGATCGTCCATCACCTGCAGCACCTCATGGCGCTCCTCGCCCAGTCCCACCATGATGCCGGATTTGGTGAAGATGGCGGGGTCCATCTCCTTCACCCGCTGCAACAGCCGGATCGAATGGAAATAGCGCGCACCCGGCCGCACCGACAGATAGCGCGACGGCACGGTTTCGAGATTGTGGTTGAACACGTCGGGCTTGGCGTCGACCACCATTTCGAGCGCGCCGTCCTTGCGCAGGAAGTCGGGGGTCAGCACCTCGATCGTGGTTGTCGGGCAGCGGGCGCGGATGGCGCGGATAGTCTTTGCAAAATGCTCCGCACCGCCGTCGGCGAGGTCGTCGCGATCGACGGAGGTGACCACGATATGGTTGAGGCCGAGCTTGAAGGTTGCTTCAGCGACATGCTCGGGCTCGCCAGCATCGAGCGCGCCGGGCATTCCGGTCTTGACGTTGCAGAAGGCGCAGGCGCGGGTGCAGGTGTCGCCCATGATCATGAAGGTCGCGTGCTTCTTGTCCCAGCACTCGCCGATGTTCGGGCAGCCGGCCTCCTCGCACACCGTGTGGAGGCCGTTCTCGCGCACGATGTTGCGCGTGTCGGCATAGCCGCGCGTGTTCGGCGCGCGCACGCGGATCCAATCCGGCTTCGGCGGCGACACGGCGTCCGGCCGGTTCACCTTCTCGGGGTGACGCGGGCGCAAGGGGTTAGGGGAAACGGTGTCGATCAGGGTGACCATGGTCTTGGAAATCTCTGCGAAGCCTCTAGGTATGCCGGGCAGCGGATACTCGCAACCCGGCCCATCATGAGGCTAGCAGAACGGAGCGGATATTGGCAGCATTCGCCCCTGTTTCGTCCCCGATTCCCGCCGCTTGAAGATGCCTCCAGCCACAAGACGGGCCGCCACAGCCCCTGCCCTCGGCAAGCCGCTGAAACGCGCCTTTTTCGGACGCAGCGTGCATGAGGTCGCACCCGACCTGATCGGTGCGACGCTGCTCGTCAATGGTGTCGGCGGCATCATCGTCGAGGTCGAGGCCTATCACCACACGGATCCAGCCGCGCATTCCTATCGTGGGCCTACGCCGCGCAACAAAGTGATGTTTGGCCCGCCGGGTTTTGCCTATGTCTACCGCTCCTACGGCATCCATTGGTGTGTGAATTTCGTCTGCGAAAAGGAAGGCTCCGCGAGCGCGGTCCTGATCCGCGCGCTTGAGCCGACGTATGGGTTAGCGGCCATGCGCCGCCGCCGCGGTCTCGACGATGAGCGCGCGCTCTGCTCAGGTCCGGGCAAATTGACGGAAGCGCTCGGCATCACGCACGCGTATAACGGCCTCGCCCTCGATGCGCCGCCGATCGCGCTCTACGCGCGCAAGGACGACGTCATCGTCGCGTCAGGTGTCCGCATTGGCATCACCAAGGCGATCGATCTGCCCTGGCGCTACGGTCTGAAGGGATCGCGCTACCTGAGCAAACCGTTTCCGGCTGACTGATCAGGCATCGACGTCATGGAGGCGCTGCAGCGCCTCGATGATCTTGGCCTTGCGCGCCAGCGCGGCCTCGCGCTTTTCCTTCTCCTCCTCGACGATCTCTTCGGGAGCGTTGGCCACGAATTTCTCGTTGCCGAGCTTCGCGTCGACGCGCTTGATGTCGGCGTCGGCCTTGGCGATCTCCTTGTCGAGGCGGACCTTCTCGGCCTGAAGATCGATCACGCGCTTGAGCGGCAGCGCCGCGACCTCACCACGTACCAGAAGCTGCACCGCGCCCTCCGGCGCACGATCTGCGAAGGAAATGTCGGCGAGCCGCGCCATCCGCTTGATGACATCGTTCCAGCGCGGCAGCCGTGCCCGCGTCTCGGCAGAGGCGTCGGCCAGCACCAGCGAGGTCAGCGTCGCCGGCGCGATGTTCATCTCCGCGCGCACTGAGCGGATCGAGGTAACGAGATCGACCACCCAGCCGATCTCGGCCTCAGCCGCCGTGTCTGTGAAGTCGACGGTTTCGACCGTGAGCATCGCCGGCGGGATTCCGGGCTCGGTCGGACTCGCCGCGGACATCAGCGCCACTTCCTCGGCCGTCAGCGCCTCGGCCTTGCGCGACCAGGCAGACAGCGCGAGCAATGTCTCGCGGCGGCCGGTCACCTCCCACAGTTCCTCGGTGATGAAGGGCATAAAGGGATGCAGGAGCTTGAGGATCTCGTCGCGCGCCCAGGCGACCATGGCGCGGGTCTCGGACTTCGCGGCCCCCTCCGCGCCGAGCAGCATGGGTTTCGCGAGCTCCAGATACCAGTCGCAGTAGACGTTCCAGACGAAGCGGTAGATCGCGTTCGCCGCATCGTTGAAGCGATAGGCCTCAATCGCCTCGGTCACCTCACGCGTGGCGCGCACGGTCTCATGCGCGATCCAGCGGTTCAGCGTGTCGCTCGCCTTGGTCGGATCAAATCCCTCCGGCACCACGCAGTCGTTCATCTCCGCGAAGCGGCAGGCGTTCCAGAGCTTGGTCGCAAAGTTGCGGTTGGTCTCGACAAGCTGCGACGACAGCTTGATGTCATGGCCCTGCGCCGCGCCGCGCGCCAGCGCAAAGCGCAAGGCATCGGCACCATATTCGTCGATGACCCCGAGGGGATCGATGACGTTGCCTTTCGACTTCGACATCTTCGCACCCTTCTCGTCGCGAACGAGACGGTGGATGTAGACGGTCGAGAACGGCGCCTCCTTCATGAAATGAAGGCCCATCATCATCATCCGCGCCACCCAGAAGAAGATGATGTCGAAGCCGGTGACCAGCACGTCGGTCGGGTAGTAGCGCTTCACCTCCGGGGTGTCGGCGGGCCAGCCCAGCGTCGAGAACGGCCACAGCGCGGATGAGAACCAGGTATCGAGCACGTCCTCGTCGCGGGTGACGAAACCGGCGCGCTTCTCGCGGTCCAGCGCCATCTCGCGGCCCTGCTCGGCAGTGATGACCTCCCGCTCGACATAATAACCGAGCGCGTTGCTCACCGCCTCTTCCTCGGTCTCGGCGACGAACACCTTGCCGTCGGGCCCGTACCAGGCCGGGATCTGATGGCCCCACCAGAGCTGACGCGAGATGCACCAGGGCTGGATGTTCTCCATCCACTCGAAATAGGTCCTCGACCAATTCTCCGGTACGAACCGGGTGCGGCCGGACCGCACGGCCGCGATCGCGGGCTCGGCCAGCGTCTTGGCGTCGACATACCATTGGTCGGTCAGGTATGGCTCGATCACGACGCCGGAACGATCGCCATGCGGGACCATATGCGCATTCGGCTCGATCTTCTCGAGGAAGCCGAAGTCTTCCAGACGCGACACGATCAGCTTCCGCGCGGCGAAGCGATCGACGTTGTGCAGTTCCTGGGCGAACTCCTCCGAGCCTGAGCCTTCGGGAAGGCCGCGCATATAATCCTCGTTGCCGACCAGCGCCATGCAGCCTTCCTGGTCGAACACGTTGATCTGCGGCAGGTTGTGGCGCTTGCCGACCTCGAAGTCGTTGAAATCGTGGGCCGGCGTCACCTTCACCGCGCCCGAGCCCTTCTCCGGATCGGAGTAATCGTCGCCGACGATCGGAATCTTGCGGCCGACCAGCGGCAGGATCACGTGCCTGCCGATCAGGTGCTTGTAGCGCTCGTCGTCGGGATTCACGGCAACGCCGGTATCGCCGAGCATCGTTTCGGGACGCGTGGTGGCGACCACGATAAAGCTTGCGGGATCGTCCGGGCTGAAGGTCCTGCCCTCGATCGGATAGCGCAGATACCAGAGGCTGCCCTTGATCTCGACCTGCTGCACCTCAAGATCGGAGATGGCGGTCAAGAGCTTCGGGTCCCAGTTGACCAGCCGCTTGTCCTTATAGATCAACCCTTCGCGATAGAGCTGCACGAACACTTTCACCACCGCCCGGGACAGGCCTTCATCCATGGTGAAGCGTTCGCGCGACCAGTCGCAAGAGGCGCCGAGACGCTTCAACTGGTTGATGATCGTGCCGCCGCTCTCTTCCTTCCATTGCCAGACGCGTTCAAGGAACTTTTCGCGGCCCATGTCGCGCCGCCCGGGCTGTTGGCGTTCCATCAATTGCCGCTCGACCACCATTTGGGTCGCGATGCCGGCGTGGTCGGTTCCGGGCTGCCAGAGCACGTCGCGGCCGCGCATCCGCTCGAAGCGGCAGAGGATGTCCTGCAGGGTGTTGTTGAGTGCGTGCCCCATGTGCAGCGAGCCCGTCACATTCGGGGGCGGAATCACGATGGTGAAGGGCTTTTCGTCGCGCCGGTCGGGGCGGCCGGCCTTGAAGGCGCGGGCATCCTCCCAAACCACGGACATGCGGCCTTCAATATCGGCGGGCTGATAGTTCTTCTCGATCATGGCTTGCATTCGGACAAAACGACGGGGCTTAGAAAGCCGCCGACGCGGCCCAAGTCAACATGACTGGCACGCCAAAAATGCCATTAAATCGATCCGAAATGGCTTATTCGGGGCTGATATGGTGTCCCGGCGAGCCGACTTCTAGCGGCCGCGCGAGACGCGCTCGATTTCGGCCTTCACGATGCGCTCGACCAGTCCCGGCAGATTGTCGTCAAGCCAGGATTTCAGCATCGGCCGCAGCATTTCCTTGACCAGGTCCTCCAGCGTCCGCGCGTTGTTGCTGAGCACGGTATGCGCCAGCGTGTTGAACGCCGATTCCACCGCTGAAACGGTGCTTTGCGAAAGGATGGGCCCCGACGGAGGCGCTTGCGGCTGGGGATCGAAGGTCGGCGGCTCATAGGCCGGCGGCCGATTGACGGCGCGCGAAGCGGCCGACTCGGCAAATTCGAGATCGTCCTGGGGCTCGACCTTATGGAACGAGGGCTGCGCTGGCGGCGCGACGCTCGGCACAGCCATCTCATCGGTCAATTCGAACACTTCGCCGTCGGGCTGCGCTGGGCGAATTTCGTCCGCGGTGGTCGCTTCATCGAGCCCATTCAGAAGTGCATCGATGTCGTCCTGGCTGTTGGTCGCTCCAGGAGCGGGTGGCGGCGGTGGTGAAGGTGCTGGCGGCGGCGGCACGGACGCCACCGCCTTCTTCTCCGCAGCCGCAACCGCGGCCGGAATCTTCGACGGCGGAATGTCGGCCAACGCAGGCTTGGGCGGCGGTGGAGCCGCGGCGGGCTTCTCCGCCTTTGGCGGTGGAGGCGCAGGCGCCACGGCTGCGGGCGGTGCCTGCTTCTCGCCCGGTGGTTTTGCCTCGTCGTCGGCGATGATGCGCCGGATCGACGCCAGAATCTCCTCCATCGAGGGTTCTTGGACCTTTGCGGGCTGCGTCATCTCCGACTCCAAATCATCAACGCCCTCGCATGCGTTGTCTTACACCAAGCACGACGCGAATCGCCGGTTCCGGTTGCACGGACTTGCGCAATTTCCGCCGCAAGCCAGACTTGTCCCCAGATCACGCGGCGCGAATCATCGCGCGGCTCCGCCCTGCTCGGGGCATCGAAGCGTCGCGGTCATGCGGCCATGATGCCGCATGCGTGCCACGAATCGCTTGGCTGCCTTTCTAAAGGCTATGTCATCGCAATTAACGATTGCAAGCAACGGCCTGTGGAGGGTGTGCGATTCGCAAGAACCCACCGGCATGCGCAAAGCAGCCACGGGCGCCGATGCGCCCGCTTTCGCGTTCTGCAGGAGAGAGCTTGTCGGTCAGCGACCGTCGGGCGTACGAAGGCCGAACCAGCTATCGCGAACCTGCTGATAATGCACGCTCGGATCATAGGTCGTGGTCGGCAGGTTGAGCACCTGCGGCGACAGGCGACCGACCGAGTTCAACACTGAATAGGAGGCGACGACGCGATCGTGCTGGGCGGTGACCAGCGCTACGCGCGCGTTGACCAGCGCCTGCTGGGCGTTCAGCACGTCGAGCGTGGTGCGCTGTCCGGCCTTCGCTTCTTCGCGCACGCCGTTGAGCGCGACTTCGGACGCCGTGACCTGAGCCTGCGCCGAGCGCACCTGTGCCTTGCCGGCCTCAAGCTGACCCCAGGCGGTGACGGTGTTGGCGCGGGTCTGGTCACGCGTCGTTTCCAGGTTGAGGCGCTGCTGCGCCAGGTTTTCCTTGGACTGGCGGATCAGCGAAAATTCGGCGCCGCCCTGATAAATCGGCACCGATGCCTGGACAATAGCGGATGCGCCGAACGAGCGCGGGTTGATCATGGTCTGCTCGTAGGACTGCTGAACCGAGGCCTGCAGGCTGACGGTCGGCAACAGCGCGCCTTCGTTGATCTTGACCTGCAAAAAGTTGACGTCGATGCCGTACATCGCGGCGGTGACGTTCGGATTTTCAACGAGGCTGAGTTCCACGGCGGCGGGCAGCGTGTTCGGCAGGAAACGGTCGACGGGAGAGCCCGGTGCCAGATTTTGCGGCTCGTTGCCGATGATGCGCCGGAAGTTCGAGCGCGTGGTCGTAAGGTTGGATTCGGCGGTCAGTTCCTGCGTCCTGCCGGCGGCAAGCTGCGCTTCGGACTGTGCGACGTCGGTGCGCGTCACCTCGCCGACGTTGAAGCGGTCCTGGGTCTGCTTCAGCGTCTGCTCCAGCACGCGCACGTTGCTCTTGTTGACCTCGACGATGGCGGAATCGCGCAGGTAATCCATGTAGATGGTGGCAGCGCTCAACAGTACCGATTGTTCGAGGACGCGAAGGCCTTCGCGCGCACCGGAAACCTGACTTTCGGCAGCGCGCGTCCTGTTGGCGGTTTGGTGACCATTGAACAAGGTCTCTGTCACCGTCATGCCGACGGCGCGCGGCGGGTTCGCACCGTGCGTTTCTGTGCGCACGATCTGGGTCGGTGAG
>Ga0209166_10000551_pt1 | contig 39494 bp, 40 predicted proteins | sample Coa_R1_3_FD_187151 | JGI IMG/M metagenome (GOLD analysis project Ga0209166, IMG submission 187151) | Surface soil microbial communities from Centralia Pennsylvania, which are recovering from an underground coalmine fire - Coalmine... | ecosystem: Environmental > Terrestrial > Soil >...
GCCCGCATCGCCGGCGCCCGCATGATCATCGCCGTGGATGTGCACGAGCACAAGCTGGCCACCGCCAAGGAGCTGGGCGCCACCCACGGCGTGGACGCCAGCTCGACCGATGCGGTGAAGGCGATTCGCGACATGACCGGCGGCGGCGTGGACTACGCCTTCGAGGCGATCGGGCTAAAGAAGGCCGCCGAGCAGTGCTTTGAGTGCCTCAAGAACGGCGGCACGGCGACGATCATCGGCATGATCCCCGTGGGGCAGAAGGTGGAGCTGGACGGGCCATCCTTCCTGCGCGAGAAGAGGATTCAAGGCACGATGATGGGGTCGAACAAGTTCCGCATTCATATGCCGCAGTACATCGAGTTCTACCGGCAGGGGCGGCTGAAGCTCGATGAGATGATCACGCGGCGGGGGAAGCTGGAGGACGTGAACGAGGCGATGCGGGCGATGAAGGCCGGCGAGGTCGCCAGAAGCGTCCTCATCCTGGATCCGGCCGCGGTGCCTGCGCATCGCTGATCGAGAGCCGGAGGCGAGAACGCGGCTCCCCGCAGGTTCAGGCAGGCGTCGCCGGCGAACTGAGCTTCGATCCTTGCGGTCTGGCGCGCGCAGACGGCGAGATCAGGAACGCGCCCTCATTCCCGGCTGCGCCAGCAGGCCGTGCGCCAGTACCTCGCCCAGCGCCGTCGCCATGCGCACGGGCAGCGGCTCCGTGGTGCTGCCGCCGGCACTGCCCGCGCGGAAGAGGCCGGTAGCCGCCGAGATCCCGAAGAGGATGTAGGCCAGCGCTTCGGCGTCGCCGGGCGCGAGCGTGCCGTTCGCCATGCCCTGCTCGATCGCCGCTTGCAGGGCGGTCACGCTCTTGAGAAACACGCGCTCGTGTACGCGCAGCTTCACCTCGGGCAACTCGGCGGCAAGCTCGATGATGATGCGGTGCAGGCCGACGAACTCCGAGTCCAGCCCGCGACGCACGACGGCTTCCGCCGCCTGCCGCATCGCCTGCGCCGGGTCGGCGTGCGCGGCCGACGCGATCGCGGCCGCGATCGCGTCGGCCAGGTCGGTCTCGCTCTTGCGTTCGAGCAGGGCGGTGAACAGCTCTTCTTTGTCGCCGAAGTTGTTGTACAACGTCTGCTTGCTGACGCCGGCCTCTTCCGCCACCCGCTCCATCGTCGCGCCGCGGTAGCCGTCGCGCAGGAAAACGCTGCGCGCGGCGTCCAGCAGATGTTGCCGCCTGGCCGCGCGCCAGTCGCCGCCCGCACCGGCCGTTTGGCCGGGGGGCGACCCGCCCGATCGATCCGTTGACAATCTGGACTCCGCGGTCTAAATTGCAGAAGTTGGACCGAAGGGTCCAATAATCAGTCTACCATCCTGCCGGAACGGTGCAACCATGACCCGACTGCGCAACGCCCCCTACAAGTGGCTGGTGGCCGCCGCCTTCACCGTCGGCCTGTTCATGGACCTGATGGACCTGACGATCGTCAACGTAGCGCTGCCGGTGCTGGGGCAGAAGCTCAAGGCGGACAGCAGCGGGCTCGAATGGGTGGTCACCGGCTATCTGCTCAGCCTCGCGATCTGGATCCCCGCCTCGGGCTGGATCGGCGATACGTTCGGCACCAAGCGGACCTTCATGTTCGCCCTCGCCATGTTCACCGTCAGCTCGGCGCTCTGCGGCCTCTCGCAGAACATCGAGCAGTTGATCGCCTTCCGCATCCTGCAGGGCGTCGGCGGCGGCATGATGACGCCGGTGGGCACGGCGATGCTCTTCCGCGCCTTTCCGCCCTCCGAACGGGCCCGCGCCTCGCTCGTGCTGACCATCCCGACGGTGATCGCGCCGGCGCTGGGCCCGATCATCGGCGGCCTGCTGGTGGACGACGTGAGCTGGCGCTGGATCTTTTATGTGAACGTACCGATCGGCGTGATCGGCTTCTTTTTCTGCTGGCTCTTCCTCAAGGAGCACACCGAGCCGCGGAGCGGCGCCTTCGACCTCTGGGGCTTCGTGCTCTCCGGCGGCGGGCTGGCGCTGGTGCTCTACGCGCTCTCGAAGGCGCCGGAAGACGGCTGGACCTCGGCCACGGTGCTGGGAAGCGGTCTCACCGGCATCGCCTGCTTCGTCGCCATGGTGTTCGTGGAGCTGCGACGCGCCCAGCCGATGCTGGACCTGCGGCTGCTCGCGGACCGCATGTTCCGCAACGCCAACATCGTCTACTTCACGGCCTCCGCCAGCCTGATCAGCGTGCTCTTCCTGCTGCCGCTCTTCCTGCAGTCGCTGCGCGGCTACTCCGCGGTCGAGACCGGCGTGATCCTGGTGCCGCAGGCGCTGGCCGTGGTGCTGTTCGCCCAGCTTTCCGGCCGGCTCTACCCGACGGTCGGTCCGCGGCGGCTGCTGATCGTAGCGCTGACGCTGTTCGCCGTCAGCTCGGCGATGTTCCTCTGGGTTGACCTGGGAACGAACGTCTGGTGGATCGTGGGCATCATGTTCATCCGCGGCATCGCCATGGCCTTCACCTTCATTCCGCTGCAGGCGGCGACCTACGCCACGATCACGCCGCAGGACACGGGCCGCGCCTCATCGCTGTTCAACACCAACCGCCAGGTCAGCTCCTCGTTCGGCGTGGCGATCCTGGCGACGGTGCTGTTCGACCGGGCGGCGCACTACGGCCTCAAGGCGTTCGCCCCGCAGTTCCTGCGCACGCCGCTGGGCCAGCACGCCGGTCTGCTCGGCTTCCACGACGCCTTCTTCGCCGGCGTGATCCTCGGCGTGATCGGCGTGGCCTTCGCCTTCCTCATCCGCGACGAGGACGCCGCCGCGACCATGCACCGCGGCGCGGGCGAGCGTGCGGCGACGCCGGCGGTGGCAGCGGGGCACTGAGGCGAGACGGGCGGCGGGCCCTCACCCTCACCCCCTTACCCCTCTCCCTCTCCCAAGCCTGGGAGAGGGAGAGGGGCGATCCTGGGGAGGAAGTTCCGGGTAGGGTCGAGTTAGCGACCTGGGGCAGGGACGCGCGGGGGCGCCCTGCCGGCCGCTTTCACGGCGTCGGTCAGGTGGACGCTTGCTGGCCCTCCGGCGCGGCGCCGGCGGTGCGGTAGCGGAAGTCGCAGAACTCGGCGCCCTGCATGATCGTCTGCGTACGCGTCAGGCCGATCGCCGGGTTGAAGCCGCCAACGTTGGAAAAGTCGCGGTTGCAGGAGAGGATGCCGCCCAGGTCGCCGGCGCCCAGCGCCCGGTACATCTCGGCGAAGCGGCAGCGGCGCACGTTGAAGCCCAGCCGCTCCTCGTTGCGCTCCACCAGCTCGATCTCCAGCGCCCCGCCGCCGCTGAAGGCCTGCATGTTCTCCGAGAAGGCGAGCAGGTCGTTGCGGCCCTTCGCCGCGGCCGACTGGCGGCCCTGTTCTTCAGCTACCTCGACGATGACTTTGCGCGCGATCGCGTTGGCGCGCTCTTCCCCGATCTCCTGCTGGAAGGCGCGGATCAGCGGCACGATCACGCCTGCCTCGATCCGCCGCCGTTCGATCAGCGTCAGCTTCTTCACCGCCTGCTGCAGCAGGGCATCAACATCGAGGGCGTCGGCTTGCGGCTGCGGTTGCGTGGTCATGGTCACTTCTCCTCTGGTTGGCGCACGAACGGCTGGCGCGGCTGAGCGGACGGTAGCGCCTCACGGGGCTGCGCTGTCAAGCGCGCGGCTCAGCGCCGCCACGGCCCCGCGAGCCAGGCCGCCGGCGTGGAGAGCACGCCGTCGCCGTCCGCCGCACCGCTCGCGCCGGCAAGCGCCGCGGCGATCTCCTCCAGCACGGCGGCGTCGCGCTCCCGCTCCTGCGCCTGCGCCAGGGCGGCACGCCCTTCGGCGCCGCCGATGCGGCCCAGCGCCCAGGCCGCGTGGCCGCGCACGATCGGCGCCGGATCATGCGCCAGCGCCGCGCTGAGCGCCGGCTCGGCCCGTGCGTCTCCAAGGTTGCCGAGCGCCACGCAGACGTTGCGCGCCAGTCCGGCCCGTTTGGCGCGCATGATCGCCCGCCCCTGGAAGCGGGCGCGGAACCGCTCCTCCGTGAGCGCGAGCAGGCCGGTCAGTTCCGGCAGCGCCGCATCAAGCGTTGCCGGCGAGAATTCCGGCAGGCTGGCCCCTTCGTGGCCGCCGCCAACCGGGCAGACGTCCTGGCAAAGGTCGCAGCCGAACACCCAGTCGCCCAGCAGCGGTCGCAGCTCGTGCGGAATCCAGCCGCGGTTCTCGATCGTCTGGAAGGAGATACAGCGGCGGTTATCGACGACGTACGGGCCGCTGATCGCGCCCGTGGGACAGGCGGCGATGCAGCGTGTGCAGCCGCCGCAACTCTTGGCGAGGGGCGCATCCGGCTCCAGCGGCGCCGTGGTCACCAGCTCGGCCAGCAGCACCCAGGAGCCGAGTCCGGGCAGCAGCAGGTTGGTGTTCTTGCCGAACCAGCCGATGCCGGCCCGCGCCGCATAGGCGCGCTCTGCCAGCGGCCCGTAGTCTACCAGCCCGCGCGAGCGCCCGCCGCAGCGTTCTTCGATGAAGGCGGCGAGGCTGCGCAGCTTCTTCTCCAGCACGCGGTGATAGTCGCGGCCCCAGGCGTAGCGCGCCACACGGCCGCGCAGCCCCACGATCGGCTCATCCGGCGCGTACTCCGTCTTGTAGGGCGCGGCCAGCGTAATCACCGAGGCCGCGTCATGCAACGCGCGCCCAGGCTCGGTGGCGCGGTCGGCGCGGGCGTGGTTGAACCAGGGCAGACCGTCGTACATGCCGAGGTCGATGCGCTCGTGGAAGACGAAGCGGGCCGCCGCGTCCGGCTCAGCGAGGGCGATGCCGACGGCCACGAAGCCCAGCTCCCGCGCCCGCGCCTTGATCGCCGCGCTCAGCTCCACCGCTCAGCCACTTTCCCGGTCGGCGCTGCGTTCTGCCGCACCGGCGCCGTCGGCCGCGGCGAGCCGGCGCCAGGCGTCGAGCACCGCCGCGTCGGTCTGGAAGGCGAGCGGCGGCAGCGCCTCCGGCGCGAAGTAGCGCACGTCGAGGCATTCGTCGCCGCAGACCGGCGGCTCTTCACCGGCCTCGGCGGCGAAGGCGATGAAAACGACGCGGCTGCCCGGCTCCTGGAAGACGCCCAGCAGCGGACCGACGCGCACGCGCACACCCGTCTCTTCCCAGGCCTCGCGCGCCGCCGCCTCGACGACGTTCTCGTAGGCGTCGACAAAGCCGGCGGGGAAGCTCCACATGCCCATGCGCGGCTCGTGGTTGCGCCGCGTCAGCAGGATCGCGCCGCTGCGCGTCGCCACCACGCCGACGCCGACCTTCGGGTCTTCGAAGTGCACGTGGCCGCAGGCGGGGCAGACCGGGCGCGGGCGGCCGAACGCCTCGCGCTGCTCCAGCGCCGCGCCGCACTCGATGCAAAAGCGCGTTGTCACCGTCTCCGGCATGATTTCACGCTGCACCGGTCTGCTGCTTCGGTCTCGCCGGCGGCAGGTGTTGGCGCGGCGCCTAGCCCCGCATCTGCACGCGCCGGAACGACTCGACCAGACGCCCCTCGTCGTTCTTCCAGCGGTCGCGCACCGACTCGCGGAAGCCCTCGCGACGGGCAAACTGCGACATGTGCCGCATCAGCGCCTCGATCTTAACGTCGATCACTGCTTCGATCTCGACCTCGAAGTTGGGCGTGTTCGAGCCCCAGATATAGATGTCCAGCACCTTGTGCGGCTGCAAGCCCTCAGCGATCTGCTCGGGGAAGTTGAAGATGTCGCGCGCCGCCGGGTAGATCGCGTCCAGCGTCACCTGGCCGGTGACGCGGTGGTCGGTGTGGTTGATGAAGCTGTCGCGAATGATCTGCTCGGTGCTGTGCGTGAACACCGCGTCCGGCCGCAGCGTGCGGATCTGCCGCACCACCCAGCCCAAAAACTCGCGCGTGGGCTGCAGCTCGCCGTCGATGCCGTCGTAGAAGAAGCAATCGACCACGCCCAGCGTCTGCGCGGCCTGGCGCTGCTCGGCGCGGCGCGATTCGATCAGATCCGCGGGATTGACCTCGGCGTTGGCGCTGCCCTTGCTGCCGTTGGTGCAGACCAGGTAGTAGAAATCCCAGCCCTGCCGCGTCCACAGCGCCGCCGTGCCGCCCGCGCCGAAGTCCGGATCGTCCGGGTGCGCGCCGACCACCAATGCCGTCTTCCGTTCGCTGCCGTTCGCCATGCCGTCCTCCGTTTGAGCCGGCCACGTCGCGGCCAGCTCAACAGGTGTCTCTTGATTAAGAGTACCTACGACGCAGCACGGAAGGCCACCCACAGCAGCGGCACAGAGCGCGCGTCAACCACGAGCACGAGCAGGCCGGCGACGAGTGGCCAGCCGCTGCCCTGGCGACGGCGGAAGAGCAACACGCCGAGCGCGACCGAAGCTGCGAACGCCGGCAGCGTGGCGACGATCGCGGCCGCGTACTGTACCGCTGAATAGTGGATATCTAGAGTCGGGGAGGCCGGCGGTAAGGCAATCAGTAGCAGGAGGCCGGGGCCAAACGCGAGCGCGATCCAGAGCAGGCTCAGCTCTCCTACCTTCTGCAACCCGCGCAAGCTGGAGGCCATACGACCGCTCAGCCTCGATCAAGTGCCTGTATAAGCCGTCGCTACGATTCTACGCCGCGAGCGCGGCTGCTATCCTCGCAGCACAGGAGCTGAGCCATGCCGTACGCCAGGCTGGACCGCAAGGATCGCCTCTATCTGCCCCGGTCCGTGCGCGAGGCGCTCGGGCTGGGCGATGGTGGCGTTGTAGCATACACGATCGTCGATGGCGAGCTACGGGTGCGCAGGGCCGACGACGCAGATGCCGGCTACGGTGCGGCGGTATGGCGCGCGATGGAATGGGCCGACGCGCACCCCGAGCAGTTGCGCACGCTGGAACAGGTGATGGACGATCTCGGAATCACGCAGGCGCAGTCGGACGCGGTCGAGTTCCAGCGTCGCGCGGCACCCGCCGGGCAGGGGCATGCAGTGAGGTGAGCGAAACTCGCGACGGGGGAAGCCGTCGCCGGCGGCTGCTGGCACGCGTCCTCAGCGGTGCAGCAGATCGTACGATCCGCTTCGAGGCGCTGCGCACGCTGCTCCTGAGTTTGGGCTTCGAGGAGCGGATACGGGGCAGCCACCATATCTTCACACGCGCGGGCGTCGTCGAGATTCTCAACCTTCAACCGCAGGCTGGAGGACTGGCGAAGCCCTATCAGGTGAGGCAGGTGCGCCAGGTGATCGTCAACTACAAGCTCACAGGAGCCGGAGCGCCGTGAACAGCTCGCCGTTCAAGTACGAGACCATCATTTACTGGAGTGAGGACGACGCGGCCTTCATCGCCGAAATGCCGGAACTGCCGGGGTGTGCGGCAGATGGCCCGACACCGCAGGAAGCGCTGGCTACCCTGCAGGTGGTGGCACAGGAATGGACCGAGACGGCGCGCGAGTTGGGGCGAACCATCCCCGAGCCGAAAGGCCGGCTCCTTTTCGCTTGAACCGGTCGCACTGAGCGCTACTCGCCGACGACGATGTGGTCAGCCACCAGCCGCGCTCCGGTGGAGACGGCGGTACAGCGCTTCTCGTCCCGCTGAGCCGAACTGAGCCGCGTGCTATCCTCAGGTCGGAGGGCCGCCGCACCCTATGCCGCGCGATCGGTTGCTGCAAGCGCTGGAGCAGCGCGTCCTTGCCGTCATCCACGGCGGCGCCGGCGTGCCCATGCCCGACGACGCCTTCAACCACCTCGCGCTCGACGTCTTCGCCATTCAGTACGCGCGCAACGAGCCATACCGCCGCTACTGCGAGCTGAAAGGCGCCGCGCCGGCGACGGTGCGCGACTGGCGCGAGGTTCCGGCCGTGCCCACGGCGGCCTTCAAAGAGCTGCCGCTCACCTGTTTCCCGCCGGACGATGCCGAGCTGGTCTTCACCACCAGCGGCACGACGCAGGGCGGCCGCCAGGGCACGCACTACCTCGCTTCGGCAAAGCTGTACAACGCCTCGCTGCTGGCGCACTTCGAGGCGGCGCTGCTGCCCGACGGCGCCCGTCCGCCGGCGCTCGTGCTGGCGCAGTCGCCGGCAGAGCTGCCGCACTCCTCGCTCTCGCACATGTTCGGCGCGATCGAGCGCGAGCTGGCCGAGGACTGCGCCTACTACGTCGACGAGGCCGGCCTGCACGCGGACGCGCTGGCCCGCGACCTCTCGCTGGCCGAGGCGGAGGCGAAGCCGGTGATGCTGCTGGGCACGGCCTTCGCCTTCGTCCATTTCCTCGATGCGTGCGCCGGACGCGGCCTGCGCTGGGCGCTGCCGAAGCGCAGCCGCCTGATGGACACCGGCGGCTTCAAGGGCCGCTCGCGCGAGGTGCCGCGCGATGAGCTGTACCGGCTCTACCGCGAGGTCTTCGGCCTGCAGGAGCAGTACCTGGTCAACGAGTACGGCATGACCGAGCTGTGCTCGCAATTCTACGACGCCACGCTGATCGACCACGAGGCGCGGCGCCGCCGGCCATTGCGCAAGCTGGCGCCGCCCTGGTGCCGCGTGCAGGCGCTGGACCCGGAGACGATGCGGCCCGCCGCCGAGGGCGCGACCGGCGTGCTGCGCTTCTTCGACCTCAGCAACCTCTATTCCGTGGCGGCGGTGCAGACGGAAGACCTCGGCCGCACCGTGGCAGACGGCTTCGAGGTGCTGGGCCGGGCGCAGGGCGCCGAGGCGCGCGGCTGCTCGATCGCGCTGGACGATCTGCTGCTCGCGCAGCAGCCACGCGCATGACGCCGCTCGACCTATGGTATTTGCCGCCCGGGCTTTCGGCCCTCATCCCCCGGCCCCTTCTCCCAATCCTGGGAGAAGGGGAGATCGATCCGCGGGATCCGGGGGCTGAAGGCGGGTTACGCAGGCTCGCCGTCTCGCCGGAGCTGGTGTGCGCGGCCGTGGCCGCGCTCGACGGGGCCGCGCCGCGGCTTCGCAATATGCCGGTGTGCGAGATCGTCGCGGCGATCGATCGGGCGTTGGCGTGCTGGCGGGAGCCTGGCGATCCGGGCCGCGCGGCGCTGCTGGAGCACGGCCCGGCGCTCACCGGCTACTCACGCGAGACGCTGGCTTACGCGATCGACCACATGCTGCCCGAGTTTGGCGAGCATGGCTTGCGGCGGCTGCTGACCGCCGAGCTCGGCGACCCCGCGGCGCTCGACGGCTTTGTGACCTCAGAGAACGGTCCACGGCACATGGCCCGCGGCCCCGGCCGCCAGGTGCACGTTTTCGCCGGCACCGTGCCGACCGTGCCCGTCTTCAGTCTGATCTGCGGCCTGCTGCTCAAATCGCCGGTGCTCGCCAAGCCGTCCTCGCACGATCCGCTCATTCCAGCCGTCTTCGCGCAACTGCTCGCCCGCGTCGAGCCGCGCCTTGCCGGCGCGCTGGCGGTGCTCCCGTGGTCCGGCGGCGACGAACCGCTCGAGCGCGAGGCGCTGGCCGGCGCGGGGGCCGTGATCGTCTACGGTTCGGCTGAGACGGTCGCGACGTACCGGGCGATGACGCCGGCGACGACGCGCTTCGTCGGCTACGGCCACGCGCTCTCCGTCGCCGCCATCGCCCGCGAGGCGCTGACGGCCGGGGCAGCGACGGAGACGGCGCGGCGGCTCGCCTGGGACGTGGCACTGTTCGACCAGCGGGGCTGCCTGTCGCCTCAGTTCGCCCTGCTCGAACGCGGCGGCGAGACGGCGCCGGAAGCCTTCTGCGAGCTGCTCGGCGCCGAGCTGGACGGGCTGCGTTCGCGCCTGCCGCGCGGTCCGCTGGACGCCGCCGGCCACGCCCGCGTCCGCGCCGTGCGCGAGGCCGTGCGCTTCCGCGCCGCGGTCGAGCCGGGCGTGCGGCTGTGGGAGAGCGCCGGCTCGACCGACTGGACCGTGCTGCTGCTGCCACGTCTTGACCCCGGCAGCGGTGGCGAGCACCGCGCGATCGCGGTCGTGCCGGCGGACGACCTGGCCGCCGCCCTGCCCGCCGCCTGCGCCGGGTTGTCAATCTCCTGTATCGGCCTGGCCGCCACCCCGCAACGCACGCGCACGCTCGAGCCGGTGCTCTCGCGGCTGGCCACGCGCATCTGCCCGCTCGGCCGCATGCAGGAGCCGCCGATCACCTGGCGCCACGACGGCCGGCCGAACCTGAGCGACCTCACCACCTGGGTGGAGATTGAAGGCGGCTGAGCCGTCGCAGCGCAGCCGCGTGGACGAGCACCGGCCGGCGAACTGTGCTATCATGTGAAGGACATCACCAGGGATTGCGCCGCATGAGAGCGGCCCGCGCAGCCCCGAGACGTTCGGGGCTTTTGTCTGCCCCGCGGAGGCGCCGCCACACCGCGCGGGACGGCAGGGCGCTTCGAGCCAAGGACTGAACCGTTTTATGACCGACGCCACCCGGCAGGACATCCGCAACGTCGCGATCATCGCGCACGTCGACCACGGCAAGACCACGCTCGTCGATGGCCTGCTGAAGCAGTCACACGTCTTCCGCGAGCACGAGCACGTCGGCACGCTGATCCTCGACCGCGGCGACCTGGAGCGCGAGAAAGGCATCACCATCCTCGCCAAGAACACGGCGGTGATGTACGGCCAGATCAAGATCAACATCATCGACACGCCGGGTCACGCCGACTTCGGCGGCGAGGTCGAGCGCGTGCTGAACATGGCCGACGGCTGCCTGCTGCTGGTGGACGCCGTGGAAGGGCCGATGCCGCAGACGCGCTTCGTGCTGAAGAAGGCGTTTGAGATGGGCCTCAAACCCATCGTCGTGATCAACAAGATCGACCGGCCCGCCGCGCGCGTGAAGGAAGTCCTGCTGATGACGCAGGATCTCTTCCTCGACCTCGCCACCGACGAGGCGCAGCTCGACTTCCCCGTGATCTACACGATCGCCAAGCAGGGCACGGCCACGCTCGACCCGAAGGTGCCCGGCGCCGACCTGCGACCGCTGTTCGAGGCGATCGTGCACCATATTCCCGCGCCCGTCACCGACGCCGAGGCGCCGCTGCAACTGCTGGTCACGACGCTCGACTACGACGACTACCGCGGCAAGATCGCCGTCGGCCGGCTGTTCCGCGGCCGCATCGCGCCCGGCGACCCGGTGGCGCTGATCAACCGCGAGGGCGAGATCTCGCGCCATCGCATCAACCAGCTCTTCATGACGCGCGGCCTGGAGCGGATCGAGCTGGCCGAGGCCAGCGCCGGCGACATCGTCGCGGTCACGGGCATCGACAGCGTCGGCATCGGCGAGACGATCGCCGCGCCGGACAACCCGGAGGCGCTGCCGCCGATCGCGGTGGAAGAGCCGACGGTGAAGATGACGTTCGGCGTCAACACCTCGCCCTTCGCCGGTCGCGACGGCCGCTTCGTCACCAGCCGCCAGATCCGCGAGCGGCTGCTGCGCGAGCTGGAGACCAACGTCGGCCTGCGCGTCGAGGACACGGACAGCGCCGAGACGCTGCTCGTCTCCGGCCGCGGCGAGCTGCACCTGGCCATCCTGATCGAGACGATGCGGCGCGAGGGCTACGAGTTCCAGGTCTCGCGGCCGGAGGTGATCACGCGCCAGGTCGACGGCAAGACGATGGAGCCGACCGAACACCTGGTCATCGACGCGCCGGAGGCGTACGTCGGCTTTCTCACCGAGTCGCTTTCCAAGCGGCAGGCGCAGATGGTTAATTTGCAAAACGACGGCCGCGGCGGCGTGCGCGTCGAGTTCAGCATCCCCACCCGCGGCCTGATCGGCTTCCGCAACGCCTTTCTCACGGCCACCCGCGGCGAGGGCACGATGAGCAGCCTGCTGATCGGCTACGAGCCGCTGCGCGGCCCGATCGGCGGCGAGCGCAACGGCACCCTGATCGCCGCGGAGGACGGCGTGGCCGTGACCTACGGCCTCAACAACGCGCAGGAGCGCGGCGACACCTTCATCGAGCCGGGCACGCAGGTCTACGAAGGGATGATCGTCGGCCTCAACAGCCGCGACAGCGACCTGGCCGTGAACGTCTGCAAGCAGAAGAAGCAGACCAACATCCGCTCATCCACCTCCGACATCGCCGTGCGGCTGACGCCGGCCGTGATCCTCTCGCTGGAGCAGTCGCTGGATTTCCTCGCCACGGACGAGCTGCTGGAAGTGACACCCAAGTCGCTGCGGCTGCGCAAGCGGCTGCTCTCCGCGCACGAGCGGGCGCGGGCCAAAGGCAAGCAGCTCGTCGCCAGCGAGGCGTAAGCAGCGCGGGACTGGGACTGATCTGCGGCTGTGCTAAGCTGAGCACGGGCGCCGGCGATGAGCACTCTCAACCGCGAAGACCTGACCGCTGTCGAGCAGACATACCTGGGCGTGCTGGCGCTCGGCCTCGTTTCGGCGGACCAGGCGCACGACGACCGCTTCCGCACGGGCGGCATCTGCGCTCGCACGCAGGCGCTGCTCGAAGCGGCGCCGGCCGAGCGCTACCTCGACGGAGACGGGCAACACGCTGCACCGCCGTTCCGCGAGGCGCTGCGCGAGGCGATCATCGAGCTGGACCGCAAGGGCATCATCGGGCTCGGGCCGCCGCGCGATCTCGTCGTGCTCACGCCCTCGCCGGAGTCGCGCGAGGCGGCCTACGCCACGCTGGACATCGACCGCAATCCGCCGATCTTCGACCGCTACCTGGCGCAGCGCTGCATGGATGCGCTGCTCTCGCGGCCGGAAATCCATGCCTACCTGATGGGGCTGTACGCCGACAGCAGCGACGTCTGGCACGAGCTGTATCAGCGGGGCAAGACGCAATGGCGTTGAATCCTGATGCGGCCTGGCGTTCAGCGGCCGCCGTGGCGGGCCACTACGCGGAGCTCGAGCTGCCCCCGCCGCCGCCCGATCGCCCGTTCGTCTACATCAACATGGTCAGCTCCGTCGACGGCAAGGCGACGGTGGACGGCTCCGAGCGCGGCCTGGGCAGCGCCGACGACAAGCGCATGATGCAGGAGCTGCGCTCGCACGCCGATGCCGTGCTGAACGGCGCGGCGACGCTGCGCATCAGCGGCTCCTCGCCGCTGATGCGCGACGCGGCCCTGCTCGCCCGGCGCCGGCAGCGCGGTCAGGCGGAGCAGCCGATCGGCGTCATCGTCAGCCGCCGCGGCGCGCTGCCGCTGGACGCGCCCTTCTTCACCTCGGCGAAGTTCGAAGGCGCCGTTGTCGTCACCGAGGCGGCGACGGAACGCCAGCGCGCCGCGATCCGGGCGACGGGCCGGCGCCTGATCGTCGTGCCGGACGAGCGGGAGAACGGCGCCGCGATCGTGCGGGCGATCGGGCGGGAGCTGGGTGTGCGCCGGCTGCTGTGCGAAGGCGGACCGACGATCAACCAGACGCTGCTGCGGGCCGGTGTAGTGGATGAGCTGTTCCTGACCTTCGCGCCCTGGCTTGTCGGCGGTAAAGAGAACCTGACGATCCTGGAAGGCGAGCCGTTTGGCCGCGAGACGATGCCGCGGCTGCGCTTCCTGCAGGCGCTGCACGACGAGGCCACCGATGAGCTGTTCCTCCACTACGCCGTGGCAAGTAACGAGCCGCCGAACCGCTAACTCGCTCGTCGCTCGGGTGTCTACCAGCCGGAGGAGCGCGGGCGCGATCGATCCAACCCGCTGCGTTGCTGGGCGCGGTATAGGCGTGGCAAGTGGGCCGGCGTAGCATGGAGGCAGAGCTGGGGCCCCAACCGGCACACCCGGCCAGACCGGGCCGAACCTACCAGGAGCACGCATCCATGTGGTACACGCTGGTCCGTTTCAAGGACGCCCCACAGCACATCACCGGCGTCTCGCAAACGCGCACAGCGGCAGAGGCGTTGGTGTTGATGGATACCTGGGAGCGGGAGTTCCCGGACCAGACCACGGTAGTCTTCGACCCGAAGAACGCGCCCGTCACCCGCAAGACGCTCGCCGAAGCGCAGCCAGCTACCAGCGCCGCCGAGGCACGGCCGTCCTGATCGTGGCGGCGGTGCGGCCGCCTTCCGGCCGCGGCAATCTACTCCCTATGGGTGATGAGCGCCGCGCGAGCCGCCCGCAATACTAGCTGCGTAATCTCACGGTTCGGCGGGGTGCCGTGAGACGCAGCAAGAGGGAGCGGCAATGCCGCTCCCTCTTGCTGTCTGTTGAACCCATCGGCAAGCGGGCAAGCACGGCGTTCAGCCGGCCACGCCGGCGAGCAGCGGCGCGGCCGCCCGCGCCGGCACATTGCCCCCGCGGATCAGTGGCTCGAACCAGGCGAGCGCCGTCGTGTCCGGCGCGGCGAGTTCCTCCTCGCCGCCCGAACGCAGGTTTGCCCGCAGGTAGCGGGCGGCGAGCAGCAGCTTGCGGAAGCCGCGGCCCGCCGCCGCGTCCACGTCCGCTTCTTCCAGCAGCAGCGCCGCGGCGTTGAGGTGAAAGAGCTTGCGCGCGATACCGTCCAGCGCCAGCTCGCGCCCCGCCGGGTCCAGCGCGTGCCAGCGCTCGATCCACTGGCGCAGCCGCACCGTCGCGTCGCGCACGCTGCCTGCCGCGCCCGCCAGCTCGGCCACCCGGCAGCCGTCGACGCGCTGCTCGATGTCCTGAAGCAGCGCGGTGTGCGCCTGTTCTTTCGACATCGCCCGGGCGATGTCGAGCAGGATGACGTTGCTAGAACCCTCCCAGATCGAGCCGAGGTGGCTGTCGCGCACGAGGCGGGCGTTCACCCAGTCCTCGATGTAGCCGTTGCCGCCGCGCACCTCCATCGCCTCGGCCGTGACGTAGCGGGCGCGCTTGCACAGGTACCACTTGGCCAGCGGCGTGAGGATGCGGATCAGCCGCGCGTCGAACGCCGAGCCGGTGTCGGCGCGGCCGAGCGCGGCGCCGGCCTGCAGGACAACGGCCAGCGCCGTCTCGCTGTCGAGCAGCAGCTCCAGCAGCTTCTCCCGCATCAGCGGCAGCTCGGCCAGCGGTTTGCCGAAGGCGACGCGGCCGCGGGCGTGCACCAGCGCCTCGAAGTACGAACGGCGCATCATCGCCGCCGCGCGCATGGCATTGGAGAGGCGTGAGGCGCTGACCATCTCCATCATCTGCTTGAAGCCGCGCTCCAGCGGCCCGACCTGGTAGGCCAGCGCGCCCTGAAACGTGTACTCGCCCGAGGCCATCGAGCGCGAGCCGAGCTTGTCCTTCAGCCGGTTGATCGTGAAGGCGTTCTGCCTGCCGTCGGGCAGCACGGCCGGCACCAGGAACAGGCCCAGCCCCTTCGTGCCCGTCGGGGCGCCCTCGGGCCGTGCCAGCGTCAGGATCACGTCGGCGCCGGCGTTGGAACAGAACCACTTGTCGCCGTACAGCCGCCAGCCATCGCCATCCCGCCGCGCGACGGTGCGTGAGGCGCCGACGTCCGAGCCGCCCTCCTTTTCGGTCAGGAACTGCGCGCCCTGCCAGAGCGAATCAAGGTCCAGCGCGGTGAGCCGCGGGAGAAACTGTTGCTTCAGATCGTCGTCGGCGAACAGGTCGAGCGTGCGGGCCAGCGAGTCGGTCATGTTCACCGGGCAAAAGAGGCCGAACTCCGCCTGGATCAGCACGTAGGAGAGCGCATACTTCATCACCGCCGGCATGCGGCCCGGCCAGCCCAATGCACCGTCGCGGTGCGAGACGGCGGCCAGGGCGAAGCGCTCGAAGGCGATGCGCTCCATCTCGCGGTAGGCCGGGTGCTTCTCCACGCGGTCCACGCGCTGCCCGCGGCGGTCGTACCGCACGAGCTGCGGCGGGTTCTTGTCGGCAATCATCGCCAGCCGGTTCAGCTCGCCCCCGGCCGCCTCGCCGGCGTCCGTGAGGATACGCTCGGCGTGGGCGAACTCCGCCGGCGTCAGGTACCGGCGTAGGGCACGGCCGAGGTTGAAGTCTTCACGGTAGAAGTTGGCGCCGTCGCTGTCGGGCATGGCGCCGTAGGCGGGCGCCGGCTCCGGCGCGGCCCCCGGCCGGTCGTGAATCGCGGTCATCGCCTGCATCCTTCCGCTGCATGCGGATCGTAGCACAGCGCAGACGGTCCTCCGCTCGCGGTGGTCAGGCACAGGGCATACGATGTCGCCAGCGGGCGACATGCTTACCGCACCGCGAGGAGCCGGGCGATGGCCGAAAAGACGGACGTGATCGTGGTGGGCGCCGTCGTCGTCGGCGCCAGCACCGCCTTTCACCTGGCGCGGCTTGGCGCGGGCCGGGTGACGGTGATCGAGCGGCGCTGGGTGGCCTCCGGCAACACGCGCAAGTCCGGCGCCCTCGTGCGTATGCACTACACCGACCCGCACCAGGCGCGGCTGGCACTCGCCAGCCTACCGTACTTCCAGCACTGGGCCGACCTGGTCGGCGGCGACTGCGGCTTCCGCCAGACCGGCTACCTGATGGTCGTCTCGCCGGAGAACGCCGAGCGGCTGCGCCAGAACGTGGCCATGCTGCAGGGCGTCGGCGTGAACACGCGCCTCGTCTCGCCCGGCGAGATCCGCGAGCTGCAGCCGCACGCCTCGATCGAAGGCATCGGCCTCGGCGCCTATGAGCCGGAGTCCGGCTTCGCCGACGGGCGCAAGACCGCCGAGGCCTTCATGCGCCGCGCCGTCGATCTCGGCGTGACCCTGCGCGAGGGTGTGGCCGTCACCGGCATCCGCGTGGCCGGCGAGCGCGTGACCGGCGTGGAGACCTCCGCCGGGCCGGTGGACGCCGATGCGGTCGTGATCGTCGCCGGGCCGTGGTCGGTGGCCCTGCTCAAGGGCGCGGACGTTGATCTGCCGATCACGCCGCGCCGCGCCGAGCTGGCCTTCGTGCGCCGCCCCGCGTCGTTCGGCGACGAGCACATGGTCTTCATGGACAACGCCGCCGGCTGCTACTTCCGCCCGCATGCGGGCCTGCTCAGCGCCGTGGGCACCGGCCGGCGCGACTACGAGGTCGTCGCCGATCTGGACAACTACGACGAGCGCAACGCGCCCGGCTTCATCGAAGAGTCGCTGGCCCGGGTAGCGCGGCGCCTGCCGGAGATGCGCGAGGCGGCATACGAGACGGGCCACGCCGGCGTCTACGACATGAGTCCGGACGGCAAGGCGATCCTCGACCGGGCGCCGGGTGTGGGCGGCCTCTACATCGCCGCCGGCTTCAGCGGCACCGGTTTCAAGAAGTCGCCCGCGGTCGGCGCCTGCATGGCCGAGCTGGTGACGGAAGGCGCCGCCCGCACCTGCGCGATCGCGCCCTTCTGCTTCGGCCGCTTCGCCGAGGGCCAGCCACTCAGCGGCAACGATTACCTTGAGACATCGGCGCCGCCCGCACGGACCTGAACGGCAAGGTGACGCGACGGCAGCCGCGGCAGGAAGCGCGGCTTGTCGCCCATGCGCTCGCTGTAGCCGGGAATCTGCGCCAGCAGCCGCTCTTCGGCGCGAATCCGCTGCGCCAGCACCAGCGCGTTCGCCGCGCTCAGCGCCGCCGCCGAAAGCGGCGCCGTGCCCGTCAGCGGCAGCGCCGCCATCTCCGCCGCCACGGCGACGTAGTTCGGGTGGCGAATCAGCCGGTACGGCCCCGAATCGACCGGAGTGAGGTCCGCGGGCACGGTCGCGCGCACGTTCCAGCCGTCGCCCAGCGAGCGGATCACCCAGAGCCGCAGCGCCGTCGCCGCCGCCAGCAGCGCCAGCGCCGGCACGGCGAGAGCGGGCCGATCGCGCCGCGGCCGCAGGCGGCGCTCAGCCAGCGGCGCGACAAACAGCGCGACGTGCAGCGCCGCCATCAGCGGGAACGTTCGCCGGCCGGCCGTGCCCAGTGGCGCCGCCGAGCGGCGCAGGTTCCGCCGCGAGATCAGCAGCTCGGCCGATCGCTGCGCCGCGCAGAGCAGCACGAGCAGCACGTAGGGCCGGTCCCAGCGCCGCATCAGGCGCGGAACCGCAGCAGCGCCAGCTCCAGCGAGAGGCCGGGGCCGAAGCCGGCGAGCAGACCGAACGAGCCATCGGCCGGCGGGGCGCAGCGCTGCAAGTAGTCGAGGATGAACAGCACCGAAGCCGACGACTGGTTGCCGAAGCGCTCCAGCACCTGCCACGAGGGCGCCGTCAGCCCTTCCACGCCGAGCGCCGCATCGACCGCGCGCAGGATCTTGGGCCCGCCGGGATGAATGCAGGCGAAGCCGAGATCGCGTGTCGCTAGCTGGCTCTTCGCCAGCAGTTGCGCCGTCGCCTCCGCGAACGGCTCGGCCAGCAGCGCGGGCACGTCCTTGCTCAGCACCACGTAGAAGCCGCCCTCGCGCAGCTCGAAGCCCATCTCGTCCAGTGTGCCGGGCAGGATGCGGCTCGCCGTAGCAACGATTTCAAAGCCGGGGCCGTCGTCCACGCGCAGCACGGCCGCAGCGGCGCCGTCCGCGAAGACGAGCGTGGAGACGAGGTTGTCCATCGAGGCGTCGCCGGGCTGGAACGTGAGCGAGGGAAACTCGGCGGCCACGACCAGCGCCGTGCGCAGGCCCGGCGCGTGCAACAGCTCGACGGTGCGCGCCAGCGCCGCCGCTCCGGCCAGGCAACCCAGCTCCGTGATCGGCAGGCGGCGCACATCGGGCCGCAGGCCAAGCGGCGCCGCCAGCCGCGCGTCGAGCGAAGGCAGCAGATAGCCCGTGCAGGAGACGCTGACGATCAGATCGACCTCGGCGGGCGCAACACCGGCCGCTGCAAGCGCGGCCCGCGCAACGCCTTCGCCCAGCTCATCGGCTGCGGCGGTGTAGGCGCGATTGCGTTCGTCCAGCGGCCGCGGCACAAGCACCGTCTCGACCGGCGCGGCGATGTAACGCTCGCGCACGCCGCAGTGTGCGGCCATGCGCGCCAGCAGCCGCGGGTCGGCGCCGTTGGCGGCGAAGGCGCTCATCGCGGCGGCTTGAAAGGCCGCGGCGTCGAGGTGGTAGGGCGGCACCGCGGTGCCGAGAGCCACGATGCGCGCCATGTGCACCTCCGCCGGGCGCAGACGAGCGATGCGAGGCCGGCGTCGCCGGCGATCGCCGGCGGCTGCGTTCACGGTAGCACAGGGCATGGCGCTGGCTCGTACGCCTGCTCACGGCTTGACCGCCGCGCGAACGATCGGCGTAAGCTTGAGCGACGTTAGCCGCGATTCAACCGGCGCCGGGTGGACGCATGACCAGCAGCAACGTGATTTACGCGATCATCGGCACCTGTCTCGCCGTGCTGCTCACGGCCGGGCTGCTCGCGCTGCGGCCGGCGAGCGGCGACCCGACGATTCAGCCGGAAGGTGAGCCCGACCCCGGCAAGCACGGCTAGCGGCTGTTATGCACTCGGATTCCCACTTGGCGGTCGAAACACGCGGTCACCTGCGACACGACACCCATTGGCGACCGCTGCGCAGGCTTCGAGCCATGGCCGCTCCTCAGCCAGGGGCCAAGACTCCGCCGTACGCGGGACTATTCGATCATTCGCAGCGTGGTAAGTGCGGCGAAGTTCATAACAGGCTCTAGCGGCGCTTGCCGTTGGAACCCGCCTCTGCTTTACAATCGAGGTGTCGCCACAGTTTTTATAGCAACCGCTGCGGCGGAAAGAAGGAACAACATGTCTGACGTCGTGATCGTGAGCGCGGTTCGCACCGGCATGGGCAAGCGCAACGGCAGCCTCAGCGGCGTGCATCCCGTGACGCTCGGCTCGACCGTGCTCAGCGAGGTGGTCGAGCGCGCGGGGCTCAAGAAGGAGCAGGTCGAGTACATCGTCTTCGGCTGCGTCTCGCAGGTGGGCGAACAGGGTGTCAACGTCGGCCGCAACGCCATGCTGGCGGCCGGCTTCCCCTACACGATTCCCGCGACCTCGGTTGACCTGCAGTGCGGCTCCAGCCAGCAGGCGCTGCACTTCGCCGCCAACCTGATCACCAGCGGCGTCTGCGACATCGCCATCGCCGGCGGCGTGGAGAGCATGAGCCGTGTGCCGATGGGCAGCTCCGTGGCGAGTATGCCCGGCCAGCAGCCGTTCACGCCGGAGATCCTCGAGCAGTACGAGCTGACCAGCCAGGGCATCTCGGCGGAGAAGATCGCGAAGCAGTGGCGGATCAGCCGCGAGGACTGCGACCGCTTCGGCGCCCGCAGCCAGCAGCGCGCCGCCATCGCCCGCGCCGAGGGCAAGTTCGCCGCCGAGATCGTGCCGGTGCCGATCAACCGCGAGGGCAAAGCGGAACCGTACACGGACGACGAGGGCATCCGCCCCGGCACCACGCCGGAGACATTGGCGGCGCTGAAGCCGTCCTTCGCGGAGGACGGCGTGCTGCACGCCGGCAACTCCAGCCAGATCACCGACGGCGCCGCGGCCGTGTTGCTGATGTCGGCGGAGAAGGCGAAGGAGCTGGGCGTGAAGCCGCGGGCGCGCATCGTCGCGCAGACGGTGGTCGGCTCCGACCCCGAGCTGATGCTCACCGGCCCGATCGGCGCCACGGAAGATGTGCTCAAGCGCGCCGGCCTCAAGCTCGACCAGATCGACCGCGTGGAGATCAACGAGGCGTTCGCGCCGGTCGTGCTCGCCTGGGAGAAGGAACTGCATCCAGACATGGAGAAGGTCAACGTCAACGGCGGCGCGATCGCCCTGGGCCATCCGCTCGGCTGCACCGGCGCCCGGCTGATGACCTCGCTGCTCTACGAGCTGGAACGCAGCGGCACGCGCTACGGCCTGCAGACGATGTGCTGCGGCGGCGGCCTGGGCACCGGCACGATCATCGAGCGGCTCGACTGATTCGGGGCACTCTGCCAACCATGGCTGAACGGAGGCGGCGCCTGGCGCCGCCTCCGTTGACTGTGCGCGGCACGGCGGTCGGGCTTCCGCGGCCGGCGCGGCGCAGTAGAATTGAGCGCGGCCGCCCGGCCACGGCCGGCGCGAGGAGGATGCGATGACCACCGAGCAGCGCGACGCGCGCACGGACCTCTGCTACCTGGGCGCCGCCGAGCTGGCCGCCGCGATCCGCTCGCGCCGGCTCTCGCCCGTGGAGATCGTCGAGGCGCTGCTGGAGCGGATCGGGCGCGTCGAGCCGAAGCTGAACGCTTTCACGATCGTGCGGGCCGACGAAGCGCGGGCCGAGGCCAGGGTGGCCGAAGCCGCCGTGCTGCGCGGCGACGCGCTCGGCCCGCTGCACGGCGTGCCCTTCACGCTCAAAGACCTGACCTTCACCGCCGGCGTGAAGACGATGCGCGGCTCGCGCGCCTTCGCCGACTTCGTGCCCGAACAGAACGCCGTCGTCGCCGAGCGGCTGCTGGCGGCGGGCGGCATCTTCCTCGGCAAGACCACCACGCCCGAGCTGGGCAACAAGGGCGTCACGGAAAGCCCGCTCTCGGGCACGACCAACAACCCCTGGAAACTGACGCACGTCTGCGGCGGCTCCAGCGGCGGCGCGGCGGCGGCCGTGGCGGCGGGTCTCTGCCCGATCGCGGACGGCAGCGACGGCGCCGGCTCGATCCGCATACCGGCGAGCCTGTGCGGGGTGGTCGGCCTCAAGCCCTCGTACGGCCGCGTGCCGGTCTATCCCATGTCCGGCGGCTTCTCGCCGCTCACGCACAACGGCCCGATCGCCCGCGGCGTGGCCGACGCGGCGCTGATGCTGAACACGATCGCCGGGCCGAGTGCTACCGATGCCTACTCGATCGACGAAACCGGCGTCGATTACGTGGAGGCGCTGCGCGAGCCGTCGGTGCGCGGCCTGCGCGTCGCCTTCAGTCACGACCTCGGCCTCGGTCCGCTCGATTCGCGCGTGCGCGGCCCGTTCGAGCGGGCGCTGCAGCGCTTCGCCGGAACGCTCGGCGCCCAGCTCGAGGAAGCGGCGCCCGATCTCGCCGGCGCGGAGGAGGTGTGCCTGACGATCTGGCGGGCGCAGATGGGCTATGCGGCGAAGACGATGATCCTGACCAGAGTGGGCCGCGACGAGGTCGATCCGTCGCTGCTCGCCTTCCTGGACGAAGGCGAGCAGCTCGGCCCGTTCGACTACTACGAGGCGCTGGTGATCCGCCGGGGCGAGCTGTACCAGCGGGCGATGGCGTTCATGCAGCGCTACGACCTGCTGCTCACGCCGACGCTGCTGACGCCGGCCTTCCCGCACCCCGGCAGCGCGCCCGGCCCGAGCGCGATCGACGGGGCGCCGATCAACCCGTTCCTCGGCTGGCTGCTGACCTATCCCTTCAACCTCACCGGCCAGCCGGCGATCACGGTGCCCTGCGGCTTCAGCGACGACGGCCTGCCGATCGGCCTGCAGATCGTCGGCCGCCGCCACGACGACGCGGGCGTGCTCCGCGCCGCCGCCGCGTTCGAGCAGGCAGCGCCCTGGCAGGATCGCCGGCCGGCGCTGGTGTGATTGTGCCCCGTCGCAGAACTACTCCTGCACAGTGACACGGTGGCCGTGGTCAAACGTGACCGAGAAATAGTCGATGATACCCCGTCCAACCAACGATTCGCCGCCCATGGGTAAGACGAGACCGACGATTGGCGCGAGATGCCCGAGCCGGATTTCTGCCTCATATGCCGCGATCGCCAGTTCCGAGCCATCGGCCAATCGCCAGGTTGTGGGTATCTCTTCACCTATGGGACGAATTAGGTGCTCCGGGACCACCAGCTCACCATCGAAACCAGTGTCGATGAGCGCCTGCACCTAATACATCTCTCCTGCCATCATGAACGTGACCGGCACATACGGATAGATGTTACTGACGAGAGGTCGTCCATTCATCTGATGTGTCCGACTGCACGTTCACCGACTTTAAACACGATGCTGTCTGGGTCAAGCCGATCACGAGCGTCACGTACCGCTTGCAGCAGCGAATCACTGAGCAGCACATTTCCTTCGGCGGACACGGCCACGAACTCTCCCCAATGCTCTTGCTCCAGCAGTCTGACGAAACGATCGTACCGATCGTCCATCTCCTCACGTGTCGGCAATCTCGATTGTGCCATCCTGTGGTCTCCTCAAACGGATGCTGGGCTACTGGTACCGTTCTCCTCCGACCCACGAGTGAGGTCCAGCCTTCCTGCGGCGCTACTCAGCAGTACTTCGCCCACGTACCTGGTACCGATTCGATACATCTGGTACCGATCCGATACATAAAGTGCCCGCGCCCAAGAGTCGTGCTCGCACTTGCCAGTACCTTTAGCCGCGAGTCGCCCAGCACGTAGCCGCCGTCGGGCGCGATGATGATGAACTCGCCCCAGTGATCCGCTTCGAGCGGCCTGGCGTAGCGTTCGTACAGCTCGTCGTAGCGGTCGTCTGCCGGCTCGGGCTCGGCGGTCATTGCTCGCTCCCCATCCGGCTTCGGTTCTTCGGCGTCCACTCGTCGAAGCGCCATCACGGTCTCTTCCACTCGCCTCCATCGTAGCGCAGCGTCCGGCAGGGTGGCGCTTGCCGTAAAATCGAGGCGCAGGCGGGCAGGCTTACGGCTATAGTGAAGACATCCCACACCGCACGGAACTGATCAATTGTTTACGCATTTACACCTGCACACCGAGTTCTCGCTGCTCGACGGTCTGGCGCGGATCGAGCCGGCGCTCGATCGCGTCAAGGCGATCGGGCAGGAGGCCGCCGCGATCACCGACCACGGCAACCTCTACGGCGCGATCGACTTCTACAAGGCAGCGCGCAAACGCGGTATCAAGCCGCTGATCGGCATCGAGGCCTACGTCGCGCCCGGCTCGCGCCTCTCGCGCGAGCCGCGGGAAAAGTCGCCCTTTCACCTCACGCTGATCGCCCGCAACCTGCAGGGCTTCAAGAACCTGCTCGCCCTCTCCAGCGCGGCGAACCTCGAAGGCTACTACTACAAGCCGCGCATGGACCGCGAGCTGTTCGAAAAGCATGCCGGCGGCCTGCTTGCACTCTCCGGCTGCCCCTCAAGCGAAGTCCACCGCGCATTGCAGGACGGCCGCCGCGACGACGCGATCGCCGCGATCCGCTGGTACCGCGAGGTCTTCGACGGCAACTACTACATCGAGATCCAGGAGCACGGCGACGAGCAGTTTTCCCGTCTGAATCCCGAACTGGTCGCGCTGGGCAAGGAACTCGGCCTTCCGGTCGTCGTCACAAACGACTCGCACTACACGGCGCCGGGCGACGCCGAGGCGCACGACATCCTGCTCTGTATCGGCACCAACTCGACCGTCAACGACCCCAAGCGCATGCGCATGGAGGGCGGCAGCTACTACATCAAGTCCGAAGACGAGATGACCGCGCTCTTCCCTGAGTTGCCCGAAGTCGTCTCCAACACCTGGAAGGTCGCGGAGAGCGTCGAGAGCTACGAGCTGGAGTTCGGACGCCTGAACCTGCCCGACCCCGAGTTGCCCGACGATCTCAATCCGATGCAGTATCTGGCCAAGCTCTCCTGGGAGGGGCTGGCGCGGCTCTACCCCGACGCAAACGAGACGGTACGCAAGCGGCTCGAATACGAGCTGGACGTCGTCGAAGAGACGGGCTTTCCGGCCTACATCTTGCTCGTGCGCGAGTTCGCGCAGTACGCGCGAACGCACCGCATCCCCTTCGGCGTGCGCGGCTCGGCCGCGGCGAGCATCATTCTCTACTGCACCGGCATCACCGAGATCGACCCGATCAAGCACCGGCTCGTGTTCGAGCGCTTCTTGAACCGCGAGCGGCGCGAGATGCCCGACATCGATATGGACATCGCCGACGATCGTCGCGGCGAGTTGATCAAGTACGTCGCCGACCGTTTTGGCCACGACCGCGTGGCGCAGATCATCACCTACGGGACGCTCGGCGCCAAGGCGGCGATCCGCGATGTGGGCCGCGCCCTGGGCATGGCGCCGGGCGATACCGACCGCCTCGCGCGCCTCGTGCCCCCCGCGCTGCACATGACGATCGAGCGCGCCCTCAACGAGAGCCAGGAGCTGCGCCAGCGCTACGATGGCGACCCGGTGGTGAAGCGGCTGATCGACACGTCGCGTGAGGTCGAAGGGATCGCGCGGCACGCCAGCACGCACGCGGCCGGCGTGGTGATCGCCAAAGACCCGCTGGTCGAGCATGTGCCGCTGCAGAAGCCGGCGCGCGGCGACGATCAATCGCTGCCGATGGTCTGCTGGGACATGAACACGGTGGCCGAGATCGGCCTGCTGAAGATGGACTTCCTCGGCCTCTCGAACCTCACCATCCTCGGCAAGGCGATCGAGCTGATCAGCGAGACGCGCGGCCTCGACCTGGTGCTGAGCGAGCTGCCCGACGGCGACCCGAAGACCTACGAGATGCTGAAGCAGGGCGAGACGTTCGGCGTCTTCCAGCTCGAATCGGCGCCGATGCGGCGGCACATTCAGGAGCTGCGTCCGGAGTCGATCGCCGAGCTGTCGGCGATGGTCGCGCTCTACCGCCCCGGTCCGATGGCGCATATCCCCGCCTACTGCCGCTCGAAGCACGGCATCGAGCCGGTGAAGTACCCGCACCCGGACCTGGCGGAGATCCTGGACGAGACCTACGGCATCATCGTCTACCAGGACCAGGTGCTGCTGATCGCGCAGAAGTTCGGCGGCTACACGCTGGGCCAGGCCGACATCATGCGCAAGGCGATGGGCAAGAAGATCGCGGAGAAGATGCGCGCCGAGCGCGACCACTTCCGCGCCGGCGCCGTGGAGAAGGGCTACACCCAGGCCGACGCCGACCGCATCTTCGACCTGATCGAGCCCTTCGCCGGCTATGCCTTCAACAAGGCGCACGCCACCTGCTACGGCACGATCTCCTACCAGACGGCCTATCTGAAGGCGAACTACGCCGCCGAATACATGACTGCCGTGCTGCAGTTGGCGGATAACCACCCCGCCGGCTTCGCCGAGCGCGTCGCCGCCGCCGCGGCCGAGTGCGCCCGCCTCGACCTTGTGATGCTGCCGCCGGACGTGAACCGCAGCGACGTGACCTTCCGTATCGACACGGTGGCGGACGAACGCACCGGCATTCGCTTCGGCCTCTCCTCGATCAAGAACGTCGGTTCCGGCGCGATCGAGGCGCTGATCGAGGAGCGCACGCAGAACGGCCCCTTCGCTTCGCTGGAAGAGTTCTGCCGCCGCGCGAACTTGAAAAACGCGAACAAGCGCATGCTGGAGAGCCTGATCAAGGCCGGCGCCCTCGACTGCTTCGCCGCCGATGCCGGCATGGAGCGGGAGCAGTACCGCAGCACGCTGCTGTTCAACATCGACCGCATCGTGAGCCTCGTGCAGCGCGAGCAGAAGCTGCGCGACGCGGGCCAGACGACGATGTTCGACATGTTCGGCGAAAGCGCCGATGCGCCGCTGCCGCAGCTCGAGCTGCTGACCACGCCCTCGCTGCAGGCGAAGGAGCTGCTGGCATACGAGAAGGAGCTGCTCGGCGTCTACGTTTCCGAGCACCCGTTCAAAGCCGCTTCCGTCGCGCTGGCGTCGCAGGTGGATATGCTGATCACCGAGATCAGCGCGGAGAGCGCGGGGCGCGAGGCGCGCCTTGCGGGCATCGTCGTTGCGGTGCGGCCGCTCTTGACCAAGGCCGGCCGCGGCTTCTGCGCCGCCACGCTCGAAGACCTCACCGGCCAGGTGGAGATCACCGTCTGGCCCGACACCTACGAGCAGCAGCGCGAGCTGTGGGTCGAGGGCCAGATCGTGCGCCTCACGGCGCGCATCCGCCTGCGCGACGACCGGCTCGACGTGGCAGTCGTGAACGCCACCGCGTTCGACCCGCACGCGGAGGGCGGCGTCCCGGCCGAAATGCGCGAGACCGTCGCCGAAGTGAACCGGCTGGCCCCCGGCCGCCCGCCGGAGCAGACGAACGGCTATCGCAACGGGAACGGCAACGGCCGCGGGCGCAACGGCAATGGTAATGGGAATGGCTACAAGAACGGCACCGGCAGTGGGCTTCCGGCCGGGCCGCCGCCGCGCTTTCTCGTGCGCATCGAGATCACCGAGCGTCCGGACGACGAGGCGGACGACCGCCGGCGGCTGAACGAGCTGGTGCAGGCGCTCACGGCCGCGCCGGGCAAGGACGAGGTCCACCTCGTGCTCTGCACGCAGGCGCAACGCTACGAGCTGGAGCTTTCGCCGGTTGCCCTCACGCCGCAGCTGGAGGAGCGGCTGCGGCCGATCCTGACGCCCGACGACTGGGGCCGCGTCTTCCCGGAGGCGCTGCCGGCAGCGTCCTGAGCGCGGCCGTTCGGCCCTCAACCTCTCGTCTCTCCTTCCCCCAATCCTGGAGGGGAGGAGACGATCCAGCCGTGAGCGTACCGTGACCCATACGGTTAACCAGACGCCGTCTGAGTCGTGCTGCGCACGATCGCCCCTCGCCCAATCCTGGGCGAGGGGGAAGGGGGTGAGGGCCGATGGCCGCGCTCGCAACCCCGGCGGCTATACTGGAGCGCAACACCGCCGGCCCCTTCTGTCGGCCGCGAGGGTTACCGTCGTGCAGATTCCCGAGATCCAGCGGCTGCTGGCGGAGCGCGGCCTCGACGGCTGGCTGTTCTGCGACTTCCGCCGCTCCAACCCGATCGCCTATCAGGCGCTGGGGCTGCGCACGCAGATCGTGACGCGGCGCTGGTACTACTTCGCGCCGGCGCAGGGCGAGCCGCGCGGGCTGGTCAGCGCCCTGGAGCCGCACGCGCTGGACGGCCTGCCGGGAGCGATGCGCGTCTACCGTTCCTGGCAGGAGCGCGAGGCCGGCATCGCCGCCCTGCTCGATGGCGCCACGCGTATCGCCGCCGAATACTCGCCGCGCAACACGATTCCGTATGTCTCGCGCGTGGACGCCGGCACGGTCGAGCTGCTGCGCTCGCTGGGCAAAGAGGTCGTCAGCTCCGCCGACCTGGTGCAGTACGCCGTCGCCCGCTGGAGCGAGGCGCAGCTCCAGAGCCATCTCGCCGCGTCCGAAGCGATCATGCGGGCGAAGGACCACGCCTTCGCCTACATCGGCGAGCGGCTGCGCGCCGGCGCCACGCCGACCGACTACGAGGTCCAGCAGATCATGTGGGCCGACTTCGCCGCGGACGGCATCGAGGCCGACGACCCGCCGATCGTCGCCACCAACGCCAACGCCAGCAACCCGCACTACCTGCCGACCGCGGACAACGCCACGCCGATCCTCGCGGGTGACGTGGTGCTGATCGACTTTTGGGGCAAGCTGAGGCAGCCCGACGCCGTGTACGCCGACCACACCTGGATGGCCTACGCCGGTGCGGCCGTGCCGCCGCGCCAGGCTGAGGTCTTCGCTGCCGTGGCCGCCGCGCGAGACGCCGCGATCGAGCTGGTACGCCGGCGCATGGCGGCAGGCGCGACGCTGCACGGCTACGAGGTCGACGACGCCGCACGGGCGGTGATCGAGGACGCGGGCTTCGGCGAGTACTTCGTGCACCGCACCGGCCACAGCATCGGCGAAGAGGTGCACGGCGACGGCGCCAACATGGACAACTTCGAGTCGCACGACGAGCGGCAGGTGCTGACGCGCACCTGCTTCTCGATCGAGCCGGGCATCTATCTGCCCGAGTTCGGCGTGCGCAGCGAGGTCGACCTCTACGTGCACGACGACGGCCAGATTACGGTCACGGGCGGGCCGCCGCAGCGCACGATGACGCCGCTGCTCTGAAACCGCTCGGCGCGCCTAACCCCGCTTTGCTTCAACAGCGCCGTTTCGCGGCGATCCGAAGAACGCCGCGTCCGCATGGGAAGTCTCGGTCTGACGTGGGCGCCCAGCGCCCATCGAGCACCGTTACGCTGCGCTCTGGCCCGACGCGGGAAGGGTGGAGCGAGGACGCTCGGTCGATCTCGAACAACCCCTCCATATTAGGGATTAGGGATGTGGGGAGGGGAACTCCGAGCGCTTGCGCGAGGGAGGGGTAGGTGCGCCCGCCTACGAGGACACGGGCGCGTGCTCCTCGTACGTCTTTGCGGCGCAGCGCAGCGTTTCTGTCGCCTTCTCGAACGGCGCCCGGTCCATGCCCATCAGATCGGCGCTGCGGCTGCGCACCTTGCCGCAGAGCTGGCCGAACTCTTTCAGCTCACGCGCACTGAGGCCGGTGAACACCTCGCCGCAGCCGTTCAGCGCCCGCGGGAAGATCTCATCGAACATCTTGTGGCCTTCCGGCGTCAGCTCGACGTGGATCACCCGCCGGTCGCGCTGGTCGGGCACGCGCTTGACGAAGCCGCGCAACTCAAGCCGATCGACGAGACTGGTGACGCTTTGCGCCTCCTGGACCAGGTAGCGCGCAAGCCGCGAGAGCGGCAACGGTTCGTCGGCGCCTTTCAGCACCAGCAAAACGGAGGCTTGCGCCTGCGAGACCCCGAGTCGCGAGACGATCTGATCGAGGTACTTGTACGTGAGAAGATAGGCTTGATGCAGTAGCGTCCAGGTGCCGAACAGATCCGCACCGTCGCGTTGGGTGGTATCCATGCTGCTCCTGCGTTGCATAAGGTGAATGTTCCGGGCCGCGTGGCGCCGCCGGAACGATGAACGGGGTCGTGGGCAGCCACGGGGAGGAGTGGCGCTTCCGGCGTGCGCTGCGCACGGGTGAAACCACCACGCTGCCGATCCCTTCACCACTATAGCAACCGTACGCGGACAGTCAAACGGCTGACGAATTGTTCCCCTTTTCGTGGTTCTGGCGCACCGTATGATACGATTTCTCTGCCAGCGATACGGATACGGACCGCCATGCAGATCACCGTCCGCCTCTTCGCCGCGCTCGCCGAGGGCGCCGGCGTGCGCAGCTTCCCCCTGGACGTGCCGCCCGGCGCCCGCGCTGCGGCCGTGCGCAGCGCCCTGCAGGCGCGCTATCCTCAGATGCAGGCCCTGTGCGAGCGCTCCGTGTTCGCGGTGAACGCGGAGTACGCCGCGGCCGACCGCCTGCTGTACGACGGCGATGAAGTGGCGCTGATTCCGCCGGTGAGCGGCGGCTGAGCGGCTGGCTGGCCGCAAAGATCGGGAGAGACGCGGTGCTGGTGCAGTTGACGCAGGAACCGCTTGAGGCAGAGCCGCTGGTACGCGCCGTGCGCCGCGATGCCAGCGGCGCGGTGGCGCTGTTCTACGGTGTGGTGCGCAACCACAACGAGGGGCGCGGCGTGCTCTTCCTCGAGTACGAAGCCTATCCCGAGCTGGCTGAAAAGCAGTTGCGCGCCGTGGGCGAAGAGCTGCTGCGCCAGTACCCGATCGACGATGTCGCCATCGCCCACCGCACCGGGCGGCTGGAGATCGGCGAAACGAGCCTGCTCGTCGCCGTGGCTTCGGCGCACCGGGCGCAGGCGTTGGAGGCCTGCCACGCCGCGGTAGATCGCATCAAACAAACGGTGCCGATCTGGAAGAAAGAGCACTGGGCCGGCGGCGGCGTCTGGCTCGACGGCCAGCCGGTCGCACTGCCCGAGCAGCAGCCGGAGCCGGCCTCTTGAGCCGAGCGCAGCCATCACGGCGCGCCGTCCGCCGGGCGTTTTGCGGCAAGCCTGCCGCATAGCGCTGTGACGAGCTTTCAGCCGCCTTCGGCCCTCCCGGCTCCCTGCCCGTTGCTCGACCACGCCGGCGGGCCGGAGGCGCCGAACCCCGCGCCGAGCACGCAGAACCGCTGCCGCTCGCTCGCCGATCCGGCCGCGATCAGCCTGCAACATCAGACCGTCTTTTGCCTGGGCGGCCGTGCCGCGCTGTGCAGCCGCTACCGTGGCGCCGCCATGCCGGTGCAGCCCGCGCTGGCCGCGGCGCGCCGCCTGGGCACGCGCCTTGCGATTACGGCGCTGGCGATCGCCGCGGGCGCCGGCGTGATCGTCGCGGCGCTGGCCGTCGGCAACCCGTTCGACGCCGAGCCCGCGCCATCCGGCGCTGCCACCGCCACCCGCGCGGCCGGCGCCACGCCGGACAGCAGCAACCAACCGGCCACGCCGGCGCCCGAGCCGACGCAGATCGCGGCGACACTGCCGCCTGCCACGCCGCGGCCGGCGCCGGCCTCCACGCCGGTTCTGTATACGGTGCAGCGCGGCGACAGCCTCTCACGATTGGCGGCGCGCTTCGGCGTCTCGATCGCCGAGCTCGCCGCCGCCAACGACCTGGCCCCCGACGCCGGCTTGCAAATCGGCCAGACGCTGCGCGTCCCGCCACGGCGCGAAGCCCCGCCTACGCCTACGCCGGCTCCGTAGCCGCAGCCGGCGGCCCTCACTCCCCCGCCCCCTCTCTCCCAATCCTGGGAGAGAGGGGCGATCTTGAAGTGCTGGAACGAGAGGGCGTCGGGTTAACCGTACCGGCCACGGAGCGCTCGACGCTCGATGACCCCTCGCCCAGGATTGGGAGAGGGCATGTGAGGCATGTGAAATGAGGTGAGGGCCGGCGGCTAGGGCGTGGCTGTCGGCGCCGGGGTCGCTCTGCCGCCCTGGCCGCCGCGTCCACCGCCCGCGCCCTGGCCGCCGCCCGCGCCGGCGCGCGGCGTGCCGGCGCCCGGCTGGCCGGGGCCGATCGGCTGGATCTGCACGACCATGGCCGGCACCGTGCCCGTGGCGTCGGCCTGGCCCACGACGGTGACGATCACGCCCGGCTTCAGGTCGGCCAGCGTGCCCTCGGCCGAGGTGAGAATGCGCGTATCGGGCGCGATCTGCACGGGCACCACCGTGCCCTGCGCCGTGGTCACGTCGATCGTATTGCCGGAGACCTTGGAGATCGCGCCGATCAGGCCGCCACCGCCGCCGCGTCCGCCCCCGAAGCTGCCGGCGCCGGGCGTCCCCGCCGCGCGGGCGCCAGCGCCGCCAAAGCCGCCTGCCGCGCCAGCGCCACCCCCGGCGGCGGCGGCGGCCGCCGCTCCTCCACCTGCCGCGCCGCCTCCCGCGGCCGCCGGGGCAGCGGCGGCGCTGGCAGTCTTGGGCACGGGCGCCGTGTTGCGGCCGTAGAGAATGCCGCCGCCGAAGGCCGCGCCGACGGCGATGCCCGCGATCAGCACGGCGAAGATCAGGCTCGAAAAACGTGATCGCACGCGAGATCTCCCTGTCGCGGCCGCCGGGTTGCTGCCGGCATCTGCCGCGGTGTGATGGATTGGCCGCGCAATGACGCGATGCGCTCGCCGGCAGCGGCCGGCCGTGTCCTTTGCCCCCGCATCATCCGCCGCGCGGGCTATTCGTAGCGCAGCGCATCGATCGGGTGCAGACTGGCGGCGCGGTAGGCGGGGTAGACGCCGAACAGCAGCCCGATCGTGAGCGAGACGCCGACCGCCAGCACGATCGAGCTGCCGGAAACCAGCGTCTCCAGCGTCTGTCCATTCAATTTCTGCCCGTTGATCAGTTGCGAGGCGCCGATGCCCAGGCCGATGCCGATCAGGCCGCCGAGAATGCTGACCACCAGCGACTCGACCAGGAACTGCGAGAGGATGTCCAGCCGCCGCGCCCCCACGGCCTTGCGGATGCCGATCTCGCGCGTGCGCTCGGTGACGGAGACGATCATGATGTTCATGATGCCGATGCCGCCGACGACCAGCGAGATGCCGGCGATCGCGCCCAGCAGGATGGTCAGCACCTGCGTCACGCCGGTCTGCGTCGAGATCTGATCGTCCTGTGTCTGGATCACGAAGTCCGGGTCGGCGACACGGTGGCGCGCCAGCAGCAACTCGGTGATCTGATTCTTGGCGGCCGTCGTGCTCTTTGCGTTCGCGGCTTCGACCACGATCGAGCTGACGAAGGCGGCGCCGCGCGCGTTGAACTGGCGGAAGATCTGCCGTTGCAGCGTGGTCAACGGCACCAGCACCTGGTCGTCCACGTTAGCGAGCGGGCCGCCGCCCTTGCACTGCAAGACGCCGGCGACGTGCACCTGGAAGGGCCGGCCGGCGCGGATGCTGACGTCCTGCCCGGTCGGGTCCTCGGAGCCGAACAGCGACTGCGCCACGTTGCAGCCCAGCATCACCACGGCGGCGCGGGCGTTCATGTCGTCCTGCGTGAACCAGGCGCCGAGCGTCGCGGGGAAGTTGCGCACATCCTCGTAGGCGGGCGTGACGCCGTTGATCCGGGTCTGCACGTTCTGACCGTGATAGACGATCTGGGCGCGGAAGCCGATGTTGAGCTCGGGTGAGACCGCGGAGACGGCCGGTGCATTGTTCGGATCGGCGATCGCATTCGCGTCGTCGAGCGTGAGCGTGGGCTGGGTGCCGTTGCCCTGCGAGACCCCGCCCTGGTTCTGCGCGCCCGGCGTGATCGTGATCAGGTTGGAGCCCAGGCTGCGGATGTTTTTGGTAATCGCCGCCTGGGCGCCGCTGCCGATCGACATCAGCGCGATCACGGCGCCCACGCCGATCACGATGCCCAGCATCGTCAGGCTGGAGCGCAGCTTGTTCGCCGAGAGCGCCTCGATGGCCACGCGGATGCTTTCAAACGGATCCATCGTTAGCCGTCTCCCGCCTGTGCGGCCGTCCGCTCGCCGTGCTGCTCCGCCGGCTGGACGCCGTTCACGCCGGCGCCGGTGGTGATCTGCCCCAGGTGCTCGTGTTCGGCCTCGGCGTCCGCCGATCGCTTCGGGCTGGGGCCGTCGCGCACGATGTGGCCGTCGCGGATCGTCACGGTGCGCTTGGTGTAGGCCGCCACGTCCGGCTCATGCGTGACGAAGAGGACGGTGATGCCCAGCTCGGCGTTGAGCCGTGCGAACAGCCCCATGATCTCTTCCGAGGAGCGCGTATCGAGGGCGCCCGTCGGCTCGTCCGCCAGGATCAACGTCGGCTGCGCGACCAGCGCCCGCGCGATCGCCACGCGCTGCTGCTGGCCGCCGGAAAGCTCGCGCGGCTTGTGGTGCACGCGGTCGGCCAGGCCGACGGCATCGAGCGCAGCGATCGCGCGCTGGCGGCGGTCGCGCACGCCCTGGTACATCAGCGGCAACTCGACCTGCTTCACCGCCTCCACGCGCGGCAGCAGGTTGAACGACTGGAAGACGAAGCCGATCTTGCGGCTGCGCACGGCGGCCAGCTCGTCGTCGCTGAGCTGGCTGACCTCGGTGCCGTCCAGCTCGTAGGAGCCGGAGGTAGGCGAATCGAGGCAGCCGATGATGTTCATCAGCGTGGACTTGCCCGAGCCCGACGGCCCCATGATCGCGACGAACTCGCCGTCGTGGATCTCGAGGCTGACGCCGCGCAGTGCCTCGACGACCACGTCGCCCATGATGTAGCGTTTGACGATCTCGTTGAGCTTGATCATGCTCCGGTCACACGTGCTCCACCGGCGGCGAGTCTGCCGGCGGCTTTCAGTGTAGGATCAGACGGTTGCACAGATGTTAAGTGCTCATCATGCCCGGCGCTATGTCGCGCGGCCGATTTGCGCGTTGACAGTTCAGAACATCGGTTCTATCCTCCAATCAACAGGACAAACGTTCTATCCAGGAGGACGCCGATGTTCATCGCGCTGGTGCTGGTGCTCTGGATCTCCCTCGTCGCGCTGCACCTGCTGCGGCAGCAGCTCTCCGGTGACATTACCGGCGCCGGGCGCGACGCCTGAGCGGCCGGCAGGCGCCCGCCGTGCAGGCCGGCCCGCCGCCACAGTCGCCGGTCGATCCGCAGACGCGTGCCGCCGGCGAGCCGCCCTCCGCGAAGATCATCTACCTCGATGCGCGGTGGCCGGGCGCTAGCATGCCGCGCACGATCCTCCACGCCGATCTCGACGCCTTCTACGCCGCCGTCGAGCAGCGCGACGATCCAAATCTCGCCGGCAAGCCCGTCGTCGTGGGCGGCTCGCCCGAGGACCGCGGCGTCGTCGCGGCCGCGTCGTACGAGGCCCGCCGCTTCGGCATACGCTCGGCCATGTCGATGCGCACGGCCGTGCGGCTCTGCCCGCAGGCAGTGCGTGTGCCACCACGCTTCGGCGTCTACGGGGCCGTCTCCGGCGACGTGCACGCCGTCTTCCGCGAGTTCACGGCGCTGATCGAGCCGGTTGCGCTGGACGAAGCCTATCTCGACGTCTCGGAGGCCGTCGCGGGCGGCGCCGAGCCGGCGGCGCTGGCCCAGGCGCTCAAGCAGCGCGTGCGCGAGGCGGTGCGGCTGACGATCTCGGTCGGCGTGGCCGGAAACAAGTCGGCGGCGAAGATCGCCTCGGACCTGGGCAAACCGGACGGCCTCGTGGTGGTGCCGCCGGGCGGCGAGCGCGCCTTCCTGGCGCCGTTGCCGGTCGGGCGGCTGTGGGGCGTGGGGCCGAAGTCGCAGGAGCGGCTGCGGCGCTTCGGCGTGGAGACGATCGGCCAGCTCGCCGAGCTGGACCGCCGCATCCTGGCGCAGCTCTTCGGCCGCTGGGGCGACGCGATGGGCGAGCTGGCCCGCGGCAGCGACGACCGGCCCGTCAGCGCCCGCGAAGAAGTCAAACAGGTGAGCCGCGAGACGACCTTCGCAAGCGACGTCTCCGACCGGGCCGTGCTGCACGACGAGCTGCGCGAGCTCTGCGAGGGGGTGGGCGAGCGATTGCAGCGGCGCTCGCTGCGCGGCCGCACGGTGACGATCAAGCTGCGGCGGCACGACTTCGCCACGCGCACACGCCAGGCAACGCTGCCGGCGCCCGTGCAGACCGGGTCCGAGGTCTTCGCGGCGGCGCGGCGCATCCTGGACGCGGAGCTGGCGCCGGGAGAGCGGCTGCGGCTGCTGGGGGTGGGTGTCTCAGGCTTCGCCGATAACGCTCAGTTGCCGCTCTTTTCGCTCGACGACCCGCTCGACTGAGCGAGCGGCGACGGCGGACTCGAAGCGCAGCGCCGTGCGGATGCGCGACACCTGGCGCTCGGCCAGCTTCAACGCCTGGATCGGGCCGCCGTGCGGCCAGCGCCAGACCACGCCGACGCTGCCGAGCATATTCTGCACGCGGAAATCGACGCGGTAGAGCGTGAAGCGTACGCCGTCTTCGTCGAAGAGCAGGTGCACGCATTCGGTGTTGTCGGCGATATTGCGCGGGAAGAGGCGCTGGGCGCCCGGCAGATCGGCGTAGGCGAAGTCGTCGGTCAGCGCCTGCAGCGCGCCGGAACCGCGCCGGAAGCGGGCGACGCTGCTGTCCACCACGATCGGCACAGCGAAGCCGCTGCGACAGGAACCGGGTACGTAGCGTACGGCGAAGCCATCGACGCGGCCCCACTCTTCGAAGCGGCGGCGGCGGCGCAGCGGGTCCTCGCAGCGGGCGGCGATCGCCTCGTTCGTGTGCTCGGCCGTGTCGGCGAAGAGCAGCTTGAACTCCGGCAGATCGTCCGGATGCAAGGTCATGGCGTCGAGCGGAGGCAGGGAGAGGGCGGCGTGCGACGGCTGCACGGCGGCTTGCGGCCGAGCGGGTCGTGGCATCCAAGATGCTGCCGGGCGGACGCTGGTAGCCTGCATCAAGCGCTCCGAGGAGGGGCGTGCTGCGCCGTGTGAAACGGGAGCGCATCGCCGGAATACCAGCCTACTGTACGAAGCATGTTATGGTATGTCAACGGTTTGCGGGGCTGAACGCCACAAAATCTTTACGCGGTGGGCCCGGGCCACGCCGCTCAGAAGGCGAGCCGGCGATAGACGCGCACGACCAGCGCGGCGCAGACGGCGATCGTTGTCAGTTCGACGGCGAGCCAGGCCGGCCCCGCGATGTTGCGGTCGAGCGAGTGACCCAAAAACCAGCGCGCCACGTTCGGCCCGGAGAGCAGCGGGTCGATCAGCAGCGCATATTTGGCGGCGCCGCCGCCCACCGTGCTGGCGATGCCGGCCACAATCGAGATCACGATCGTGCCGCCGATCAACGCCCCCGCCGCGTAGCCCTTGCGCTCGGTGAAGGCCGATACAGCCAGGCCCAGCGCCGCGTTGAGCAGCGCCAGCAGCACCCCGCTCGCGAGGATGCGCGGCCCCTCGTCCCAGTGCGCCTGCCAGTAGACGCCGGGGTTCTGCGCCAGGCCGACGTTGGCGACCCAGAGCAGCAACGGCGGCAGCATCGCCACCAGCAGCAGGACCAGCGCTACGGCCAGCGCCTGCCCCAGCAGGTAGAGCAGCGGCGGCACGGGCGAGGCGTAGTAAAGCGAGAGCACGCGCTGGCGCCGGTCGGGGCAGAGCGCTTCCGAGGCGGCGAGCGCGGCCAGCAACAGTACCACCAGCCCGAGCCAGTTGAAGTAGCGCCAGTACGGCCAGAGCTGGTCGGCCGCCACGCGCCGCGAGATGTTGTCGCCGATCAGCAGCCGCAGGCCGGTGACGATGATGAAGGGCAGGAACGAGGCCGCCACCAGCAGGAAGGGAAAGACCTTGGCCGAGCCGGGACGCTTGAAGCCCAGGCTGCGCTTCATTGTGCCGATCATGATCGCGCGCAGGGCCGAGGGGATGCCGCGCCGCTCACCCGTGTAGTGCTGATAGCCGCGATCGACGATGCGCGCCCCGGCGGCGCCCTCCCGTGCAGTCATGGCGCCGCGGTCCTCGCGCCGTTGCCCGTGCCGGAAAGGAAGACCTCCTCCAGCGAGCGGGCGCCGCGCTTCAGGCGCGCCAGGCCGGCGCCGCTGTCGGCCGCGGCGTCGCGCACCGTGTCGAACACGGCCTCGCCGGTCAGCGGCACGCGCAGATCGCGGCCGCCGCCGTCGACGCGCAGCCCCGCCGCCCGCAGCCGCGCCACGAAGGCCGGGTTCTCCTCGATCAACTCGATCAGCAGCGTGTCGGTGTCGGCGAGCAGCTCGCGCAGGCCGCCCTGCGCCGCCACATGGCCGCGATCGAGCAGGATCACGGCATCGCTCACCTGCTGCACGTCGGCCAGCAGGTGCGAGGAGATCAGCACGTTGATGCCCATCTCGTGCACGACGCGCTGCACCAGCTCCAGCATCTGGTCGCGGCCCAGCGGGTCGAGGCCGTTGGTCGGCTCGTCCAGCAGCACGAGCTGGGGATCGTGCACCAGCGCCTGCGCCAGCTTCACCCGTTGCTTCATGCCGGTGCTGAAGCCGCCGATCGGGCGGTAGCGCTCCTCCGCCAGCCCCACCTGGGCCAGCACGTCGCTCGCCCGCTGCACGGCGATGCGCGGCGGCAGGCCGCGCACCTCGCCCATCTGCCGCACAAAATCCTGCGCCTGCCAGTCGTTGGGCAGGCAGTCGTGCTCGGGGAAGTAGCCGACGCGGGCGCGCACCGCCGGGCCGTGCGTGGCCGGGTCGAAGCCGAGCACGCGGGCGCTGCCGCCGCTGGCGGCGTTGAGGCCGAGCAGCAGCTTGATCAGCGTGCTCTTGCCGGCGCCGTTCTCGCCCAGCAGGGCGGTGCAACCCGGCTGCACGCGCAGACTGGCGCCGTCCAGCGCCCGCAGGCTGCCGTACGTCTTGGTCAGGCCGCTGGTGGCGACCAGCACCTCGCCCGGCGCCGTCGCGGCCGGCACAGCGTCATGCACGGCTGTCGTCATGCGCATCGCTCCCTCACAGCATTGTAGCGCGGACGGGGCAGCTCACCCCGCCCGGCGCCAGCGGCGGCCGTTTCGTTCGAGTGCGGTAGGCGCGCCGGCGCCGGCCTTGTGCCTGCACGCGAGACACGATACAACGAAGGCACGGGGCCGGGCCGCGACGCTGGATGAAGGCAGCCAGGTGCCGCGGCCGGTTTGCGTGTCGGCGCGCCCGGAGGTGGCATGGACGCGGCCCTCTATGAGCAGCATCAGCGCCTCGAGGATACGCACTGGTGGTTCCTCGGCCGGCGGCACCTGGTGCTGCGCGAGCTGCGGCGCCACGCCGGGCCGGACCCCGGCCCGATCCTCGACGTGGGCTGCGGCACGGGCGGCATGCTGCCGCACCTGCAGCGGATCGCGCCCGCCGTCGGGCTGGACAGCGCCGAGGAGGCCGCGCAGGCCTGCCGGCGCCGCGATGTCGCCTTCGTGCATGGCTGGGGGCCGCGGCTGCCCTTCGCCGACGGCAGCTTCGGCACGATCACCGCGCTCGACGTGATCGAGCACGTCTCCGATGACACGGGCATGCTGCGCGAGCTGCACCGCGTGCTGCGGCCCGGCGGCCTGCTGCTGATCACCGTGCCGGCCTATCAGTTCCTCTGGAGCCAGCACGACGAGTTCAACCACCATCAGCGGCGCTACCGCCGGCGCACTCTGCAACGCGCCGTGCGTCGGGCCGGCTTTGGCATCGCGCGCCTCAGCTACTACAACACCTTGCTGTTTCCCGCGGCCGTGGCCCGCAAAGCGATGATGCGCTTCCAGCGCGGCAGCGGGCCGGTGTCGCATTTGGAGGAGCTGCCCACGCCGCTGAACGCTCTGCTGCGGGGCGTGATGCTGCGCGAAGAGCCGATCGTCGCGCGCTGGGATCTGCCCTTCGGCGCCTCGCTGATCTGCGCCGCCCGCCGGCCCGCGGCCGCGTCGGCGCCCGTGCCCCGCAAGATCGCGGCCACGGCCGGCGCCGCCTGAGCCACGCCTAACGCCGCTTTGATGCGACATCGCCGCGCAGCGGCGATCTGAAGCAAGCCGCGTCTCCTTTCTCCTCGTGTGTCTCGTGTGTCTCGTGTGTCTCGTGTGTCTCGTGTGTCTCGTGTGTCTCGTGTGTCTCGTGTGTCATGAGCAAGGGTTGGACTGAGAAGAATCGGGCGCCCTCGAACACCCCTTCCCGCGTCGGGCCAGAGCGCAGCGCAACCGTCGGAGACTTCGCGTGAGCGCCGCGCAACCGTCGCAGACCTGCAATGCACAGCCG
>Ga0209166_10000552_pt1 | contig 39452 bp, 38 predicted proteins | sample Coa_R1_3_FD_187151 | JGI IMG/M metagenome (GOLD analysis project Ga0209166, IMG submission 187151) | Surface soil microbial communities from Centralia Pennsylvania, which are recovering from an underground coalmine fire - Coalmine... | ecosystem: Environmental > Terrestrial > Soil >...
GCGACATCGCGAATGGTGGGTTTGGAAGATGCTGCCCGGTTCCGCATGGGACGGCACTCTAGGGGCCGGCAATGACGCTTCGATGACGACCTGAAAACGTTTACATGAAGCTGCGCCGCAGCGGCAACCGCGCTCGGCCAAATCGTCGGAATAGTGATGGGTTCTTCCCGTGACCGCCTGTCGCCAGGCGACACGGTTAATATTGAATTGCCGAGGCTTGCCCCGGGCCGCGATGTCTGATTTCTATCGCGCCGACGTTGCGTGAGGCGTCAGAGGGCCAGCACATGTCGGATACGATGTTTCCTCAGGAAATCGAGAGCGACGCCATCTTCGCGGTGTGGCGGATCGGCACCGAGACCCAGGAGTTGCTGCGGCAGGCGCGAGCAGTCATCACGACGGCGCTCGACGGGTTCGAGGCGCGCGTCACCCAGGACGGAGCGGGTGCTGCGACCGTCGCCGCCCTCTGCGATAATGCCGAGGACCGGACCCATGTGCTCGACACCCTCTGGCGGCATTGGCGCGACCTGTTCGGCCAGGGACCGTCGGAAGCGGGGCTGGCTCGCGCCGCCGTGATCGGCCGCCGTCACTTCGAACTGGGCGTCCAGCCCCGCCATTACCTGGCCCTCTGCCAATTGCTGTCGAAGACCGTGGCCGAGGCCCTGACCGGGGATCCAGCCATCGATGCGCCGCAGGCGGTCGACGCGGTCGGACGGGTCGTGATGATGGATGCCGAAGTCGTGCTGGGCTCCTATTACGGCAGCCTCGCCGAACTGGTCAGCTACAAGGCGCAAACGGAGACGCGCAGCCTCAAGGACCGAGTGAGCGCGCTCGAGGACATGGCATTCCTCGATGCGTTGACCGGCCTGTTCAACCGGCGCTATTTCGATCGCGCCATCGCCGTCGAGATCGCTCGCGCCGATCGGGACCATCGGCCGCTCACCCTGCTGATCTGCGGCATCGACCGGTTCAAGACGATCAACGATGAATGGGGCCAGCCGGCCGGCGACCGGGTGCTGCGCGGGCTCGCCGGAACGTTGGCCGACATCGGCCGCAAGACCGATATCGTCGCCCGCTTCGGCGGCGAGGAATTCTGTCTCCTGCTGCCCAATGCCAAGCCGGAATGGGCGCGCCTGGTCGCCGAGCGAGTGCGGTCCCGGGTCGAGGCGACGTCGATGGAAATCGAGGCCGGCGTCGAGTTGGGCGTGACGGTCAGCGTCGGGATCGGAACCTATCGCGCTGGCGATACGGTTTCCCAAGTGCTGCAGCGGGCCGACGAAGCGCTTGATCGCGCGAAGCGGCTCGGCCGCAACTGCGTCTCCGACTGATCGGTGCCCCGTCGGCCACGGCCGCCGACGGTCCGGCGGCGGGACCAAGACCATTGCGAAATTCTGGAAGCAATCGTTTCAGGATCTTCTCGACGGCATCATGTAACCATGCCGTGCGCCGAAGTCTCGACTAGCGACACTGCTGTCTTTCTATGGGATGCTCGTATAGTCTGTAGGCGATCTCAACTGTGGGTCGAGGGGCGCTCATGAGCGATCGGCGACGGTCCGGTGCGGCTTCGGCGCGGGTCGAACGGTTCCTGGTCGGACCGATCGTCCCGACCCTGCTCACGCTCGCGGCGCCGATGGTGCTGGTGTTGACGGTGCAGGCCTCGCTTAATCTGGTCGAGACCCATTTCATCGGCACGCTCGGCACGGATTCGCTCGCGGGCGCGGCGCTGGTGTTTCCGATCATCATGCTGATGCAGATGGTGGCGTCCGGCGGCCTCGGTGGGGGCATTGCCTCGGCGATCGCCCGCGCGGTCGGCGCCGGCCTGCCCGACCGCGCGGCGGCACTCATCGGGCATGGGTTGATCCTCGCGACGCTGTGCGGCCTCGTCTCCTCCTTGCTGGGGCTCATCCTCGGGCCGATGCTCTACCGGCTGCTCGGCGGCACGGGCGCTACGCTCGAGGCGGCCCTGCGCTATTCGGACACGATCTTCACCGGCATGCTTCTGCTCTGGTGGTCGAACGCGCTCGCCTCCTCGCTGCGCGGCAGCGGCGAGATGTTTGCGGCGGCCGTCGTCATTCTGACGGCGGCGACGGTCGCGATCGCCCTTTCGCCCTGCCTGATCCAGGGCTGGGGCCCGTTCCCGCGGTTGGGCGTGGTCGGCGCCGGCCTGGCGATCCTGACCTATTACGGTCTCTGCACGCTGGGATTTCTCGCGTACCTGCTCCTCGGACGGGGTGGGGCCTACCTGAGGCGCGCGGGTTTCGACCGGCGGCTGTTCAGCGACATCCTGTCGGTCGGCGGGCTGTCGACGGTGATGACTCTGCAGTCGAGCCTGGCGGTGATCATCGTCACCGGGCTGGCCGGCGGCTACGGCAATCTGGTGCTGGCCGGCTACGGCATCGGCGCGCGGCTCGATGCCCTGCTCGTCCCGCCGATCTTCGGCCTCGGCGCGGCGACCGTCACCATGGTGGGGATCAACGTCGGTGCCGGGCAGGTCCTTCGGGCCGAGCGCATTGCCTGGACGGGCGCGCTGATCGCCTTCGCGGTGCTGGAGACCATCGGCCTGCTCGCGACCGAGTTCCCCTATGTCTGGCTTGGCCTGTTCAGCGACGACGGTGCGGTGCTGAAGGCCGGCGCCCGCTATCTCCATGCGGTGGCGCCGTTCTACGGCTTCCTCGGCATCGGCACGATCCTGCATTTTGCCGGGATCGGCGCCGGCCGCCCCCGCGGGCCGCTGTACGGCATCAGCGCCCGTTTCCTGATTGCGGCCGGCGGCGGCGCGCTGGTCGCCGATGTGCTGCACGGCTCGCCGCACAAGCTGTTCGTCATGGTCGCCGCCGGCCTTGTCGCCTTCGCCATGATCAATGCCGGCTTCGTGCTGAACGGGTCGCTCGGCCGGCGCCCCGATCCCGGGCGACGTCGGTCGGTCCGCGCGACCTGATCAGTCCGGCAGCAGGCCGCCGGCCAGGAAGCCGCCATCGACCGCGAGTATGTGGCCGGTGACATAGCCGCTCTCGTCCGAGGCCAGATAGAGCGCCGCCGCTGCCACCTCCTCGGGCGTACCGTATCGGCCCATCGGGCTGCGCTCGGTCCAGGCCCGCCGTTCGGCCGGACTATGCACCGCCGCGGCGAGCGGCGTGTCGATCGGGCCGGGGGCGAGCGCGTTGACCCGGATGCCGTATGGCGCGAGCTCGACCGCCATCACTTCCGTCAGGGTCACGATGCCGCCCTTGGAGGCGCCGTAGGCGGCGCGTCCGACATTGCCGCGCATGCCCGAGACCGACCCGATGTTGATGATGGCGCCGCCCCGGCCGGCCGCGAGCATCGCGCGCGCGGCCGCCTGCCCCATCAGGAATGTCCCGCGCAGATTGACCGCCAGGATCCGGTCGAGCGCGGCGGCCGACGTCTCGATGAACGGCCGGCTCTGGGCGACGCCGGCCGAATTGACCAGCAGGTCGAGCCGGCCGTGCCGGGCGACGACCGCATCGACCAGATGGGCGATCGAGGCCTCGTCCGCGACGTCGGTTTCATGAAATTGCCCGGGCATTTCATCGGTCGGCGGCTTCAGGTCGGCGATCGTGACGTCGGCCCCTTCGTCGGCGAAGCGGCGGGTGATGGCGGCGCCGATGCCGCTGGCGCCGCCGGTGATGATCGCCACCTTGCCCGCGAGCCGCATTGCGTTCCTCCCATCGGATCGGCTTTGTTGGCATCATTGAACGGCGGATAGCGCCGGCAACACAAGGGGAGGGCGTCGGATGCCCAAGGTGATGAATCTCGGTCGATTGCTGTCACAGGCCGCTGGCCGCTGGCCGGATCGCGCGGGCCTCATCCAGGGCGATCGTAGCTGGTCCTGGGCCGAGCTCGACCGGCGGACGGATGCGGTGGTGGCGGCGCTGCGTCGGCGCGGCATCGAACAGGGTGACCGGGTGATGGTCCACGCCCGCAACGGCAACGCGATGTTCGAGAGCCTGTGGGCCGCCTTCAAGCTGGGCGCCGTCTGGGTCCCGACCAATTTCCGCCTGACCCCGCCCGAGGTCGCCTATCTGGCCGAGGCGAGCGGCGCCAAGGCGATGATCTATGACCGCGGGTTCGAGGCCCATGCCGATGCGGCGCGCGCGGCGCAGCCGGCTCTCGGCCTCATGGTCGCGATCGGCGTGCCCCGCGCCGGCGAGCAGGCGTACGAGGCGCTCGCGACCGAGCCGTTCGACGCCGCCGAGGCCGAGCCGGCGGAGGTCGAATACGACGATACGCTCTGGTTCTTCTATACCTCGGGCACCACCGGCCGGCCCAAGGCGGCCATGCTGACCCATGGCCAGATGGCGTTCGTGGTCACCAATCATCTGGCCGACTTGATGCCAGGGCTGGACGAGAGCGGCGCCTCGCTGGTGATTGCCCCGCTCAGCCATGGCGCCGGCATTCACGCGCTGGCCCAGGTCGCCCGCGGCGCCAAGAGCGTCCTGCTGTCGTCCGAACGCTTCGACGGCGCCGAGGCCTGGCGGCTGGTCGAGCAGCATCGGATCACCAACATGTTCACGGTGCCGAGCATCCTCACCATGCTGGTGGAGCATCCGGAGGTCGACCGGGTCGATCACGGCTCGCTGCGCCATGTCGTCTATGCCGGGTCGCCGATGTACCGGGCCGACCAGAAGCGGGCGCTGGCCAAGCTCGGGCCGGTCATCGTGCAATATTACGGGCTGGGCGAGGTGACCGGGAACATCACGGTGCTGGCGCCGGCGCTCCACGCGCTCGACGATGAGGCGAGCCCGGCGCCGATCGGCAGCTGCGGCGTCGCCCGGACCGGCATGGAAATCGGCATTCTCGACGTCGACGGCCGCCGCCTGCCGCCCGGCACCAGCGGCGAGATCTGCGTGCGCGGCCCGGCGGTGTTCAAGGGCTATTTCGATAATCCGGCGGCGAACGAAAAGGCCTTCGCCCATGGCTGGTTCCATACCGGCGACCTAGGTGTACTCGACAGCCGGGGCTTCCTCACCATCACCGGGCGGGCGTCGGACATGTATATTTCCGGCGGCTCCAACGTCTATCCGCGCGAAATTGAGGAATTGCTGCTGACCCATCCCGCCGTGGCCGAGGCGGCGGTCGTCGGCGTGCCGCATGCGAAATGGGGCGAGGCCGGGATCGCGGTGCTGGTGCTGCGGCCGGGCTTGATCGCGGACGAGCCGGAGATCCTGGCGTTCCTCGACGGCCGGCTCGCCCGCTACAAGCGGCCGGCCCGGGTGGTGTTCTGGGCGGAGCTGCCGAAATCCGGCTACGGCAAGGTGCCGAAGGCGCTGGTCCGCCAGCATCTGGCGGCGCGGGGCGAGGACCGGCTCGCCTGATCCCGATTCCGATCGCTGGAGAGCAATGAAAAAGGGCCCGGTGTCCGACGCCGGGCCCTTTCCGGGAGCCTAATACCAGGCTCCCCAACCATCCCTCGGGTCGCCGTCTGCTAAAGCGGCCGGCAGGATGATGACGATGGTCAGAAGTGGACGATCGCGTCCGCCGCAAACATCACAGTATAGTTCTTGTTGCCCGGGATGCCGGCGTTGGAATTGCCGTTGAACGCCTTGGCATCGATCGACCGGTCCCAGTCGATTTCCGGACGGAACTCGATCTGCGGCGACAGCCAATGCTGCAGGCCGAGGCCGAAATTCACGTACCGAGCCTTGGTGCCGGTGCGCTGGCCCTGGGCGTCGTCATAGAACTCCGGACGGAACGAGATATTGTCCAGCGGCGTGATCTGATAGTTCAGATAGGCGACCACACCGAACGCCTCGGCGCGGCAGGTGAGCTCATTCGGGTTGTGGCAGTTCGCCAGGCCCGGCGCATTGAACGGCACGTATTGCGGCGAGAACGGCGTGCCGCCGTTCGCGAACGCGGCCTGCGCGATCGGGTTGTTCAGGTTCGGCACACCGGTCTGGTGCTCGTCATAGGCCTCGACCGACAGGTGCCACTTGTCATTGAACTTGTGATAGAAAGTCGCGCCGTACCACTGAAGGTTGTTGTAACCCCAGCTGCCGTTGTTGATACCGTTCATGCACGGATAGAACGTATCGTTGCCGTCGTTCCACGTGTAGCGGATACAGGCCGAGAAGGAGGGCTTGGCGCCCGGGTCCTTGAGGAACGTGTGGTCGGGAAAGAGCGGGTTCGGGTCCGGGTTATGGACCCTCTCGCCGACGTGCCAGGCCGTCGATTCCGTGCCGACGTTGAAACCCGCCTGCACCAAGAGGTTCGGAGTCACGGCGAGCGTCGCGAGGATGCCTTCGTTCGTGAAATTGTCGAACGTGTACATCATCGAATGCGTGTACATGTAATTGTTCGGCGCGAGCTGGGCCTCGATGTCCGGGATCGAGACATAGCGCCCGGCGCGGATCATCAGCCCTTCGGCGACCTGCGGAACGAAGACCTCGGCATACTCCATCGGGAGGTCGTAGCCGTTGACGTCGTTCTTCTTCAGGAGCTGGTAGCTCGCGAGGCCGTACGAGGTCGTGTAGCGATAGTCGACGCCATAGATCGCCGAGAGCCGGAAGCCCCAGTCGATATGGTCCTTCTGCACCGTGTCGGGCGTGCGCTCCAGGTAGGCGACGACCTGGTCGAGCTGCACCGTGTTCGGCGTATAGGTATAGCCCATGGGGGCGTTGCCGCCCGGCCGGGTGGTGTTGCTGCTGACGTTGAAGCCGACGTTGCCCCAGCCATAGAACTGCAGGTTATTGTCCGCCATCCACTGGCCGAGCGAGGTGTTGGCGATCGCCGTCATGAACGGGCTGTCGACCGAAGCCGACCGGTTCACGCCGAGCGACGTGGCGCCGCCATAGGGCCATTCGGTGAACGGCATGGGCGGGGTCGACTGGGGCGTTGCCGGCCAGTAGTCGCGCCGGGACGCGGGCGCGCTCGGATCGCTCGGTGCCGAAGCCTGGCCCATTTCGAGCGCGTAGTATCTGAGGAAGCGGGTGCCGACATCGTCACCGAGATAGGCGTCGAGGCACTTGTAGTTCTTGTAGGGATCGATCTCGCCGGTGCAACTTGCCGCCCCGGCGGCAGGGGTCGATGCGGCGGTGGTCGCATCGTCAGCGCGCGCGGTTCCCGGCAGGAAGGCGAGAGAAATGGCAGGAACCAGCGCCAGCGCCAGCGGCGCCGCGTGGGTTCGAAACGGTCCGGTCATAAGTTTTACTCGCACCACATGCTTGTTGGTGGCCGGTAAACAGCATGTGGCCGCATAAAAAATCCATATGGACTTAGAGAATTTATCCTGACACTGAAGTGTCTTAAGAGCAACACGTAAACAATTTCATATCAGAACTGCGCGACGAGTGAGGATAGTTATTTTTATGGGATTTTTATTCTTGTGACATCGCTAGGGCTTGGTGACAAAGTTCAGGCGGCCAAGTCCCGGCTCGACGTCAGGGCCGGGCGGCACGGGCCGCTCTCCGTACCGCGGATGCCGGTCCAGGTGCGCCACTCGTCGATGGCCTGCAAAACGATACTGGGCGACACGCCGCGCGGCGGCGAGCGCTCGAAACGCTGTTCGATCCGCTCGGCAAGGCGGCAAGCGGCGAGCGTGGGGCCATGGGGATCCTCGTCCGCGGCATGGGCGGCGAGCAGCAGCCAGCCGATCGACATGTCCATGTGCTCGGTCGGATCCTCGGCATATTCCAGCGCCAGGACCTGTCCGGCCGGATACTCGCGCTCGGCAACCAGCAGGCCCAGGCGCCAGGGGTCATCCGCCGCGATCTCGGGCGTCCGGGCACTCAGTTGCTGATGCAAGGTGCGAAGCTCTTCGATCGCGATCGGTCGGCAGCTGATCGCCAACTGGAACGCATGGCCAAAGCGCGACATGTCCGGTCTCCCGCATTCGGAAAAGACAAGAATTCAGACCGCGGCATGTGCGGCGGGCAGAGCTGAAATCTTGTTCTGAAACAGCCCGCGGGTTCGGCTGAAAAATCTATGTCGATCTTAGTGGTTCGGCATAAAGCGGCGATAAAACGCCCAATTTCCGTCCGATATTTCATGGATTTTTGATGGCAGTGCCTGAATCGCCCAATCGATTTTTCATGGCGCCGATCTCTTATCTCGCTCGAGCCGGAAGAGGCGCGTGGCGTCTCTAACGGGATTCGATCCGGATTTTGGAGAGTCACTCGCAATGCGTAAGATTATTTTCGGTGCCCTGGGGCTGTTGGCGCTTCAGGCTCCTGCCTTTGCCGCGACATCGCCCGCCGCGACCTGCACCGCAGCCCTGGATGCCGTCACGGCCGATTGGCGTGCGGCGTCCTTCTCGTCGCCGGCAAAGCCCGCCCAGGCGCGGGTTACCGGTGAGGCCGGCCATGAGATGAGCGGCCAGCTCTACCAACAAATGACACAGGCGATCCGCCATGCGGCGGCGGCCTGCCGGGCCGGCGATCAGCCGACGGCCCAGCGCTGGACCGAAACGGCGCAAAACCTGCTTCAGCACGGCCGGGACGGCGTCTGACGGCCGGACCACGGCATTGGCGACAAGCGACGGCGGCCTTCGGGCCGCCGTTCTTTTATGGGTTTTTGATTCCCGCCCGCCGAACCTCGGCTCGATTTTTCATGGGCCGCACTCCTACTGCTGAGGTTGGCTGCTCATGGCCGCCGCGACGGCGGCCTCGCGCTTTAGGCGGAGTCCTTCAAAAGTCATGTTCGACGTTCTGTGGCTGGTCCTGACCCTGGGCCTTTTCGGCGTTGGCCTCGCCTATCTCGCGGCCTGCGACCGCGTCTAGGAGCGACCCAATGCTGTTCGACTACATCCTGGGCGGCGTCGTCTCGGTCGGCCTTCTGGCCTACCTGATCTACGCGCTGATCCATCCCGAGCGCTTCTGAGGACGCCGGCATGACCTTCAACGGTATTTTCCAGATCGCGATCTTCTGCATCGTGGTCATCGCGCTGACCCGGCCGCTGGGCGGCTACATGACGCGCGTGTTCAAGGGCGAGAAGACTTTCCTCTCGCCGATCTTCCGCCCGATCGAGGCGGTGCTCTACAAGATTGCTGGCGTCGATCCTGAAGCCGAGCAGGATTGGCTCGTCTATGGCGCGGCCATGCTGCTGTTCAGCCTCGCCGGCGCGATCACGCTCTATGGGCTGATGCGCTTCCAGGACGTGCTGCCGCTCAACCCACAGGGCCTGGCGGCGCTCACCCCGGACCTGTCGCTCAACACCGCGATCAGCTTCGTCACCAACACGAACTGGCAGAGCTACTCCGGCGAAAGCACCATGAGCTACCTGACCCAGATGCTGGGTCTGACGGTGCATAATTTTGTCTCGGCCGCGACTGGCGTTGCCCTGGCGCTGGCGCTGATCCGCGGCTTCGCCCGGCGGTCGGCCAAGACCATCGGCAATTTCTGGGTCGATCTCACCCGCTGCACCCTCTACGTCCTGCTGCCCATCGCCTTCGTCTATGCGCTGGTGCTGGTCTGGCAGGGCGTGCCGCAGACGCTCGGCGCCTATGTCGATGCGACCACGCTCGAGGGCGTGAAGCAGACCATCGCGATCGGCCCGGTGGCATCGCAGGAAGCGATCAAGATGCTCGGCACCAATGGTGGCGGCTTCTTCAACGCTAACTCGGCGCACCCGTTCGAGAATCCGACGGCGCTCACCAACTTCATCCAGATGGTCTCGATCTTCTCGATCGGCGCCGCCTTGACCAACGTGTTCGGCCGCATGGTCGGGGCGGAGAAGCAGGGCTGGGCGATCTTCGGCGTCATGGGGCTCCTGTTCCTGGCCGGTGTCGCGGTGGTCTACCCGATCGAGGCCGGCGGCAATCCGAACATCGCGGCACTCGGTGTCGACCAGCATGCGAGCCTGCTGCAGGCCGGCGGCAACATGGAAGGCAAGGAAGTCCGCTTCGGCATCGCCAATTCGGCGCTGTTCGCAACGGTCACGACCGACGCCTCCTGCGGCGCCGTCAATGCGATGCACGACAGCTTCATGCCGCTGGCCGGCATGATCCCGATGATCAACATCCAACTGGGCGAGATCATCTTCGGCGGCGTCGGCTCCGGTCTCTACGGCATGCTGATGTTTGCCATCGTCGCGGTCTTCGTGGCCGGGCTGATGGTCGGACGCACGCCGGAATATCTCGGCAAGAAGATCGAGGCCCGCGAGGTCAAGATGGCGATGCTCGCCATTCTGGTCCTGCCGCTCTCGATCCTGGGCTTCTCGGCGGTGGCATCCGTGCTGCCGGAGACCGCGCTCGTCGGCCTCAACAACGCCGGCCCGCACGGCTTCTCCGAGGTGCTCTATGCCTATACCTCGGCCACCGGTAACAACGGCAGCGCCTTCGCCGGTTTGAGCGCCAACACGATCTTCTGGAACGCGACGCTCGCGGTAGCGATGTTCGTCGGCCGCTTCCTGTTCATCGTGCCGATGCTGGCGGTCGCGGGCTCGCTTGGTGCCAAGAAGATCGTGCCGCCTTCGGCCGGCACCTTCCCGACCGATGGCCCGCTGTTCGTCGGCCTGCTGATCGGCGTCATCCTGATCGTCGGCGGCCTCACCTTCTTCCCGGCACTGGCACTCGGCCCCGTCGTCGAGCATCTGGCCCTTTCGGCCGGCAGCCTGTTCTAGCCCGGAGCTCGGATCCCATCATGACTGAAACCGTTTTTGCTCCCGGCGATGCCGTCCGCAACTCGCGTTCCTCTTCGCTGTTCGATTCCAAGATCCTCGTCCCGGCGATCGGGGACTCGTTCAGGAAGCTCAACCCGCGGACCTTGTTCCGCAACCCCGTGATGTTCGTGGTCGAGGTGGTGGCGGCGCTCACCACCGTGCTGCTCGCCCGCGACCTGGTCATGGGCACCGGCCACATCCTGTTCGAGAGCCAGATCGCGATCTGGCTCTGGTTCACGGTGGTGTTCGCCAATTTCGCCGAAGCCGTGGCCGAGGGCCGCGGCAAGGCGCAGGCCGATGCGCTCCGCAAGACGCGCACGGAGACCATGGCGAAGAAGCTCGCCAGCGCCGATGCCAAGGCCTTCGTCTCGGTGCCGGGCCTCAGCCTTCGGGCGGGGGACCTCGTCCTGGTCGATGCCGGCGACATCATCCCGTCCGACGGCGAGGTGATCGAGGGTGTGGCCTCCGTCGACGAAAGCGCCATCACCGGCGAGTCGGCGCCGGTCATCCGCGAGTCCGGCGGCGACCGGTCGGCGGTGACCGGCGGCACGCGCGTGCTGTCGGACCATATCAAGGTCCGCATCACGGCCAGCCCGGGCTCGACCTTCCTCGACCGCATGATCGCGCTGGTCGAGGGCGCCCAGCGCCAGAAGACGCCGAACGAGATCGCGCTCAATATCCTGCTGATCGGCATGACGATCATCTTCGTGCTGGCCACGGTCACGATCCCGAGCTTTGCCACCTATAGCGGCGGCGCCGTCTCGGTCGTCATCCTGGTCGCCTTGTTCGTCACCCTGATCCCGACCACGATCGGCGCGCTCCTGTCGGCGATCGGCATCGCCGGCATGGACCGGCTGGTGAAGTTCAACGTGCTCGCCATGTCCGGCCGCGCGGTCGAGGCGGCGGGCGACGTCGATACGCTGCTCTTGGACAAGACCGGCACGATCACGCTCGGCAACCGCGTCGCGACCGAGCTGGTGGCGATGCCCGGCGTGTCGGAGCGCGATCTGGCCGATGCCGCGCAATTGTCCTCGCTCTCGGACGAGACGCCGGAAGGCCGCTCGGTCGTCGTGCTGGCAAAGGAGAAATACGGCATCCGGGCGCGCGAGATGGGGCCGCTGAACGCCAGCTTCATCCCGTTCTCGGCCCAGACCCGGATGAGCGGCGTCGATGTCGGCGGCAGTGCCATCCGCAAGGGCGCGGTCGACGCGATCATCGCCTATGTCCGCGAGTTCAACCGCAACCCGAACCTGGCGCTGCCGCGGGAGCTGACCGATGCGACGGAGCGGATCGCCAAGGCCGGCGGCACGCCGCTCGCGGTCGCCAAGGACGGCCGCGTGCTGGGCGTGATCCATCTGAAGGACGTGGTCAAGGGCGGCATCAAGGAGCGGTTCGCCGAGCTGCGGCAGATGGGCATCCGCACGGTCATGATCACCGGTGACAATCCGCTGACCGCCGCCGCCATCGCCGCCGAATCCGGCGTCGACGACTTCCTCGCCCAGGCGACGCCCGAGGCGAAGCTGAAGCTGATCCGCGACGAGCAGGCCAAGGGCAAGCTGGTCGCCATGTGCGGCGACGGCACCAACGATGCGCCGGCACTGGCCCAGGCCGACGTCGGCGTCGCGATGCAGACCGGCACGGTGGCGGCCCGCGAGGCCGGCAACATGGTCGACCTCGACAGCGATCCGACCAAGCTGATCGAGATCGTCGGCATCGGCAAACAGCTGCTGATGACCCGCGGTGCGCTCACGACCTTCTCGATCGCGAACGACGTGGCGAAGTATTTCGCCATCATCCCGGCCATGTTCATCGCCTTCTATCCGCAGCTCCAGGCGCTGAATGTCATGCATCTGAAGACGCCGGAAAGCGCCATCCTGTCGGCGATCATCTTCAACGCGCTTATCATCATCGCGCTGATCCCGCTGTCGCTGAAGGGCGTGCAATACCGGCCGCAATCGGCCTCGCGCCTCTTGGCCCGTAACGTGCTGATCTACGGCATCGGCGGCGTGATCGTGCCGTTCATCGGCATCAAGATCATCGATGTCCTCGTGACGTCGATCGGTCTTATCTAAAGGAATCCTGCGATGTTGAAGGAAATCCGCCCCGCCATCGTGATGATCGTGCTGCTGAGTGCGATCACGGGCGTGGTCTATCCCTATGCCGTGACCGGCGCCGCCAAGATCCTGTTCCCGCACCAGGCCGACGGCAGCCTGATCGAGCAGGACGGCAAGGTCATCGGCTCCCGCCTGATCGGCCAGAATTTCACGGGCGATCAGTATTTCCACGGTCGCCCGTCGGCCACGAACGACACCGACCCGAACGACGCCACCAAGACGATCTCGGTGCCCTACAAGGCCGATGCCTCGACCGGGTCGAACTACGGCCCGACCTCCCAGGCCCTGATCGATCGGGTCAAGGGCGATGTCGCGAGCTTGAAGGACGAAGCAGGCGCTCCGGTGCCCGTCGACCTGGTGACGGCCTCGGCTTCCGGGCTCGATCCCGACGTGACGCCGGCCGGCGCGCTGTTCCAGGCGGAACGGGTCGCCAAGGCCCGCAATCTGTCTGTCGCTCAGGTCAAGGACCTGATCGCCGCTCATGTCGAGGGCCGCACCGGCGGCATCCTCGGCGAGCCCCATGTCAATGTGCTCGAGCTCAACTTGGCGCTCGATGCCCTGAAGTAGGAGACACGTCTAACAATACCCTCTCGGGAACGTGATTCGTCTTTTGGACGAACCGTTCTAAATCTACGCTTCATCACCCTTCCAAACGGCGCGTTCGGCCCCCATCCGGACGCGCCGTCCTTCTTGGATGAAGCATGGCGGCCTCTACGATATCGACAATCAGGCCTGTGAAGTTTCGTGATCCGCGGCTCGATTTCTTCCGCGGTATTGCGCTGTTCGTGATCCTGATCAGCCACACCCGCAACGACTGGCTGTCAGACTGGATTCCGGCCCGCTTCGGCCTGTCCGATGCGGCCGCCATGTTCGTCTTCGTCTCGGGCTATGCCGGCGGCCTCGCCTTCGGCGGCGTCTACAAGCGTGCCGGCTGGCTACTCGGTACGGCGCGCATCGGCCTGCGCATCTGGCAGCTCTATATCGCCCAGTTGGCGATCGTGCTGGTCGTCGCCGCCCTCGCGGTCGCGGCGAACCATCTCATCCCGGGCGAGGATGACTACCGCTCGATCCTGCAGCTCGACCATCTGTTCGCCGATCCGTCCGACGCGCTGCGGCATCGCGACCCTGACCTACGTGCCGCATTATCTCGACATTCTGCCGGTCTACATGGTCGTGCTGTCCCTGGTGCCGATCGCGGTGGCGCTGGCCCGGTTCGTCCATCCGCTGGCCGTGCTCGCGGCATCGGTCGCGCTTTGGGCGCTCGCCAATTATCACGGCTGGAACCTTCCGGGCGACAGCAGCGAGCCGCGCGGCTGGTTCTTCGATCCGTTCTGCTGGCAGGTGCTGTTCTTCACCGGCTTCTCGCTGTCGATGAAGTGGCTGACCCCGCCGCCGGCCGACCGGCGCATCTTCCGGGCCGCGGTCGCTTATATCCTGTTTGGCGTCGCGGTGACGGTACCGGCGATCTACCAGACCGTGCCGGGGCTGGAGGCGGTCCAGGCCTGGATCGTCGATCACGCCGACAAGACCTTCCTCGACCCGCTGCAGGTCCTGCATTTCTTCGCGACGGCCTATGTCGCGGTCTATCTGCTGGACGGCCGGCTGCACCTGATCCAAGGCAATACGGCGCGTCCAATCGTGAAATGCGGCCAGCAGGCACTGTCGATCTTCCTCGCCGGCATCCTGCTCGCCGATCTGGGCGGCATGGCGTTCGACCGGCTGGGCACCGGCCTCGGCGCTCAGGTCCTCGTCAACGGCGTCGGCTTCGCCATGACCTTCGCCATCGCCTATGGCGTCGCCTGGATCAAATCCGCGCCCTGGATGCGGCCCATGCCGGTGCCGGCACCGGCATCGGTCCCGGCTGCGAGCAAGGAGGCCGAGCCGCAGGCCCAGCGCCGGACTACAGTCCTGCCTTCGATTTCGGCCCGCTGACCGCTACACTCTTCGGATCCAGTCTCGACAGGGAGCGGACGGCATGGCGGCGGCACAGATCATCGTTGCGGGTGTCGAGCTCTATGGCGCCGTCGGTCTCTGTGTGGCGCTCGGCTTCGTGCTCCTGGGCGTCGAGAGTGCCATGCCCGGGGCCGGACCGGTCACCTGGGGCGCGCGCCTGCTGCTGCTGCCGGGTGCCGCTGTGCTATGGCCCTGGGTGCTGCGGCGCTGGCTCGTGGGCGGAACGCATCCATGAGACGGCCGCATCGCCGCTGGCACCGGCGGATCTGGCTGGTCCTGCCCGTCCTTCTCGGCGGTGCCTTCCTGGCCGCGCTCGTCCTGCGGCCGGCCCCGCCGATCGGGGACGGGCCGCTGGTGAGCGGGGCTGCGCGATGAGCGCCGGGTTTCGCGCGGTCCAGTGGAACAATCACAAGCGGGTCTATGATCTGGCGCTGCTCGTCGGCATCCTGCTCTATCTGACCAGCTTTTCGCTGCTCGCTCCGCGGCTGATGCCGTCCGATCATCCGGTGACCCCGGAGATCCTGCGCACCCGGGCGCTCGGCAGTTGCGGCCTCTTGATGCTGACCCTCATCCTGGCGATCGGGCCGCTCGCCCGGCTCGATCGCCGGTTCCTGCCGCTGCTCTACAACCGTCGCCATTTCGGCGTGGCGACCTGCCTCGTCGGGCTGGCCCATGCCTGGTCGGCGATCGACTGGTATCACGGTGACGGCAAGTTACCGCCTCTGGTCTCGGTGCTGGCCAGCAACCCGAACTACGGCCGCTTCCTGGGATTTCCGTTCGAGGCGCTGGGCCTGGCGGCGCTCGCGATCCTGATCGTGATGGCCGTCACCAGCCATGATTTCTGGCTGGCCTTCCTGACCCCGCCGGTCTGGAAGGCGATCCACATGGGCGTCTATGCCGCTTTCGGCCTGCTGGTGCTGCATGTGGCGCTGGGCGTCATGCAGGCCGAGCGCTCGCCCATCGTCCCGATCCTGTTGGGCGGGGCCGTCGTGCTGGTGGCGAGCCTGCATGTCCTCGCCGCACGGCGGGAATGGGCGATCGACGAAGGGTCATCGGCCACCGACGCGACCGGCTGGCTGCGGGTCGGGCGGGCCGAAGAGTTGCGGGCATCGCTGCCCGATGGGCGCGCGCGGATCGTGGTGCCGCCGGCCGGCGAACGCATCGCCGTGTTCCGCAACGGCGCGACCTTGTCGGCACTCGTCAATGTCTGCGCGCATCAAAATGGTCCGCTCGGCGAGGGACGGATCATCGACGGCTGCGTCACCTGTCCCTGGCACGGCTTCCAGTTCCGGCCGGAGGACGGCTGCGCGCCCGCGCCCTTCACCGACAAGATCGCAACATACCGCCTGAAGCAGGAGGCAGGGATCGTGCTCGTCGATCCGCGGCCGCTGCCGCCCGGCACCCGCGTCGAACCGCTCGATCTCGGAGCATCCCATGGCTGAGCGCGAACCGCCGTTCTATGTCGGCTATCTGAAGCTGCCGCGTGACCTCAGGGGCTTCTTGGTCGGCCTGCTGCTGATCATGCTCGTCGTCGATGGTGGCTTGGCCGTCGTGGCTTTCGCCGGGCAGCGGCCTCATGCGGCCGGCGCCTGGGGTGTCGATGGCGAAGTCGCCTATGTCGGCCAGTTCCAGGCGAGGCCCTATCCGCTCCTGCGCCTGCCGGCGGCCGGCGACCGGCCGGCGCGTGCGGTGCTGCTGGCTGGAGAGGGCAAGAACGGAGCACCGGCCGGGCTTGACGATCTGGATGGCGTCATGGTCGAGGCGCGCGGCTATCCGGTCACACGCGGCGATCTCACCGTGCTGCAGCTCGATCAGTTGCCGGTCCGGCAGGACGGCTCGCAGATGGCACCGCTGCCGGCAGCGGGGGCGGAACCCACGACCCTGGTCGGCGAGATCGTCGATTCCAAATGCTATGCCGGCGCCATGAATCCGGGGGAGGGCAAGGCGCATGAATCGTGTGGTTCCTTCTGCCTTTATGGCGGCATACCGGCGCTGTTCGTGACCCGGGCGGCGGACGGCGGCGTTCGCTGGTACCTGATGGCGGCCCGCGACGGCGGTCCGGTTGGCGACGCGGCGCGGGCGCTTGTCGGGCAGTCGCTGCGGTTGACGGGCACGATCCAGCGCGGCGAAGGACTGGCGATTTTCGCTGTGGCGCCCGACCAGCTGGTGGCCAGCTGATGCGCCCGCTGCTTGCCCTTTTGTTGGCGCTGCTCGCTTCGCCGGCCTTGGCGTCGCCCTCGCAGGTCTTGCGCGCGCTCGAGGCGCCGAGCCCGGCCCTGGGCCATCCGCTCGGCTTCGTGCTCTATCTGCCGCCCGATTACGACGAGGGGCGTGACAAGCTGCCGGTCGTCTACCTGCTCCATGGTGCCGCGGCCTCGGCGATCGACTGGGTGGATCAGGGGCATGTCCAGGAGATCGCCGACAGGCTGATCGCCACCCACCACCTGCCGCCGGTCATCATCGTCATGCCGGAGGGTGGGCCCAATTCCTGGTACATGGACGCGCCGACCGACGGATCGGGCAATGTCGCGACCGCGATCGAGCGCGACCTGCCTGCCTATGTCGAGCATGGCTGGCGGGCGCGCACCGACCGGCGCGGCCGGGCGATCGCCGGCTATTCGATGGGCGGCTACGGCGCGCTGCGCTTCGCGCTCATGGCGCCCGAACGCTATGCCGCCGCGGCTGCGATGAGCGGGGCCTTCTGGACCCAGGTCACCCCGGATACCCAGTTCGATGATCATATTCAGCGCATCTTCGACGGCGCGTTCGGCCGGCCGTTCGATGCGCGTCGCTTCGTCGCCGCCAATCCGATGACGCTCGCTGCCTCGATGCACCATGAGGGACCGGTTCCGGCGATCTATCTGACCTGCGGCCGGCAGGACCGCTATCATCTCGATCGCGAGCAGTCGGTCATGGCGCAGCGCCTCGCCGCGATGAAGATTCCCGTGGAGACGGCGCTGACGCCGGGCGACCATGATTGGGATACCTGGTCGAACGCGCTCCCCGCCGTGCTGCAGTTCCTCGCCCGGTCCTTCGTGGCATCGCCAAAAAGCTAGGAGCGGAATGCAGGGGAGCCGCGGCAAGCCCGCCGTTGTGCGCCGCCGGGGCCACGGCTATGACGGAAGGGTGAGAGTTTCATCCGGCATAAGCTCGGCACTGCCGATCGGCGTGTTTGATTCGGGGGTCGGCGGCTTGACCGTGCTGGCCGCGCTGCGTCGCCGTCTGCCGCGTGAAGCGATGATCTATCTGGGCGATACCGCCCGCGTGCCCTATGGCCCGAAGAGCCCCGCAACCGTGGCGGCCTACACCGGCGAGGCGGTGGCGCATCTGGTTGCGGAGGGCATCAAGCTGCTGGTCGTCGCCTGCAACACGGCGACGGTTCATGCGCTTGCCGGCCTCGAGCGGCAATATCCAGACCTGCCGATCCTGGGGGTGGTCGAACCGGGCGCCGCCGCGGCCGTGGCCGGCTCGAAAAGCGGGCGTATCGCCGTCATCGCGACTGAGGGAACGGTCCAATCCGGCGCCTATGATGCGGCGATCCGGCGTTTGCGGCCTGAGGCGACGGTCGTGGCGCGGGCCTGCGGCCTCTTGGTCTCGCTCGCCGAGGAGGGCTGGGCCGAGGATATCCTGGCCGAGGCGGTGCTGCGTCGATATCTCGGGCCGATGTTCGAGCAGGATCCGCATCTGGCGCCGGATTGCCTGGTGCTCGGCTGCACCCATTTCCCGCTGTTCACGCCGGCGATCCGCATGATGTTCGGCCCCTGGGTGACGCTGGTCGACAGTTCGGCCACGGTGGCCGACGCGGCGGTCGGCATGCTCGCCGATCGCGGTCTTGCGCGGACTGATGACACCGGAGCCGGCGGCGTCCGCTATCTGGTGACCGACGGTCCCGATCGCTTCGCCCGCATCGCCTCGCGCTTCCTGGGCGAGCAGGTCGCGCCGGCCGTGGTCGAACGGATCACGCTGCCCGCGCCGGCAAAAGCGATCCGATGACGTCGACGGCGGCGGTGAGCGAACGGGCCGGATCCAGCGGCCTCGCCTATCTGCTGCTCGTCGTCACGCCGCTGTTCTTCGCTGCCAACCAATTGACCGCCCGGATCATTGGTGGTGCGGTGCCGCCGATCACCTTGGCGGCGGGGCGCTGGAGCTGCACGTTCCTGATCCTGGTGCCGCTCGTCGGCCGGCCGCTCTGGGCGGCGCGGGCCGAGCTCAGGCGGGAGGCGGGACGGCTGCTGGTCCTGGGCGGCTTCGGCATGGGCCTGTGCGGCGCGCCGATCTACCTCGCCGGACGGACGACGACCGCGACGAACATGGGGCTGATCTACGCGCTGTCGCCGATCGTGATCCTGGGGCTGACGGCGGTGATCTGGCGGACCCGCATCAGCGGCCGCCAGGGACTGGGGTCGATACTGGCGCTGGTCGGCGTGATGGTGATCGTCGGCAAGGGCGATTTGCACCGCCTGCTGTCGCTCAGCTTCATTCCGGGCGATCTCTGGACGCTGCTGTCGACCCTGTCCTGGTCGTTCTACTCAGTCCTGCTGCGTTATTGGCCGTCGCGGCTGCCGCTCATGGTCCGGTTCGCCGCGATCGTCCTCGGCGGCGTGCTGGCGACCCTGCCGTTCGCGGTGCTGGAACTCGCCGCCGCCGGCTGGCCGCATCTGCCGCCGTCCGCCTTCGGCTACATGGCATTCCTCGGGCTGGTGCCCGGCTTCTGCGCCTATAGCTGCTATGGCAAGCTGGTGGCGCTGAAGGGACCGGCTTGGGCCGGCCTGATGCTTTACCTGGGGCCGCTCTACAATGGCGCGCTCGGCTATCTGCTGCTCGCGGAGCAGCCGGGCTTCTACCACCTGTGGGGCTGCCTTCTGATCCTGCCCGGGCTCTATCTCTCGACCGCGCGCAAGGCGGCGATCGGTTGAGCGGGCGGACGGGAAGGGTTTAACCCTTCCCTGTTCGTCCAGAGGACGGGGCCGACCTTACTTCAGAAGGTTCAGGATCGACTGGTTCTGCTGACCGGAGACGGACAGCGACTGGATGCCGATCTGCTGGCGCAGCGTCAGGGCCTGGGAGTTCGCCGCCTCGGTGTTGAGATCGGCGAGCGTCAGCTTGTCGCCGCCCTGCGACAGGGAGTTGGTATAGTTGGCGGTGAAGCTCGACCGGGCTTGCAGGATCGAGACATTGATGCCGAGCGAGGCGCTGATCGCCTGGTTCTGGGCGATCGCCGCGTCGATGCGGTTGTCCGACGCGCTGAAGATCGCCTCGGCCTTCGACACGGTGATCGCACCCGCAGCACTCGTGAGATTGAGCTGCGAGAAGCCCGCGATAATGCCCGCGCCGCCCGCACCAGAGAACACGACATTGGAGAAGTTGAGCGTTCCGCTGGCCTGAAAGACGTTGCTGGCGCCGGTGAACAGCGTGCTGGTATTGCCGGCGCCGGTCGCGCAGAGGTTGAGGCCGTTGACGATCAGGGTCGCGGCCGTCCGTTCGGAGAACTGCGTCGTCAAGGTCGCCGTCGTCGCGGTCAGGATGTTGAGGCCCTGGTACGTGGCGTCCTTGACCAGCTGGGAGAGCTGCTTGGCGATGTTCTTGAATTCAGCGGTCGCGGCGACGCGCTGCGACAGGACGGCGCCGCGGGCGCCTTCGAGCACGCCCTTCAGCTGCTTCAGCAGGCCGTCGACCGCGGAGGTTGCGTCGAGCGCGGCACTCACCGCCGAAACACTCTGGTCGATATTGCCCTTGGTGGTCGTCAGCGCCGAGGACCGGTCATAGAGCGAGGTCGACCGGAAATAGGCGACCGCGTCGTCGGTGACGCTGTTGACCTTCTTGCCGGTGTTGAGGCGTTCCTGAGTCCGGTTGAACAGCGACGAGGCGTTCTGCAGCTGGAGCAGGGTGTCCTGCTGGACGGCGGTCAAGGTAATATCGGACATGGCTCACTTCCTTTAAGGACTGTGGTCCGATCCATCGTCCAGTGCGGACGCGTTCGAACCCCTGGTTTGACACCACGCTCGGTGCGTACCGCTGACGTCGCCTTCCGGGCTTTTCCCGGTCGGAACGGCAACGGAACGCGTCGAGCCTTCGTCAGTCCAATCGGCAAGGGGTGTGCCAGCGCGCCGGCATGGTCGGGGCTTTTCATCTAACTATCAGAAATTGTTGTGTTATTTCGCGACGGGCATGGTTTCGCTGCCGCCGTCCGGCCGCCCACCCGTCCGGTCGGAATTTCCGGGGCCGGCAAAAAATTCCGGGTCTGAGGCAGTGGATTCCGGCAGTTTCTGCTCGGCATCCGCCGGCGCCGCGCCGCGAATTCGGCTTTCTGGGCACAAAAAAACGGGCGGCATCGCTGCCGCCCGTCGGGGGTCGTGAATTGGTCTCGGGTTACTTGGTCTTGCCGCTGCCGACTTCCTCGTCCCACTTGTGGAACGCGGCGACCATCGTGTTGGCATCGAGCGGCGTCTCGATCTTGTTGTTCTTGATCAGGTCCTCGTATTCGGGCCGGCCGTATTCGGCGATCGCGTCCTGGCTTTCCTTCGGTGCCATGCTGAGCGGCACGTCCTTGACCGCCGGGCCGGGGTAGAAATAACCCTCGTCCCAGGCATAGGCCTGCGCGTGCGGGGTCATCATGTAGGCGATGACGTCGAGAGCCACGGCCAGGTGGTCGGGCGAGATGCCCTTCGGCACGGCGAGATACTGCGCGTCGCTGACCCAATGGAAGCCCTTGAGCGTACCGACCTTGGCGCTCTTCGGCACGGTGCCGAGCACGCGCGGGTTGATGTCCCAGCCGGTCGTGCTGACGATCATGTCGATCGAGCCTTCGCCCAGTTGCTTCATCGTGACGCCGGTGCCGGACGGGTAGTACTCGATGTACTTGCCCAGTTCCTTCAGGAACGCCCAGGTCTTGGACCAGCCGTTGATCGGGTCCTTGGGGTTGGAATCGCCCAGCAGATAGGGCAGGCCCATCAGGAAGGTACGGCCGGGACCCGAATTGGCCGGGCGCGCGTACATGAAGCGGTTGGGATGGGCCTTGGCCCAGGCCAACAGCTCATCGGTGGACTTCGGTACGTCCTTGACCCGTTCGGGCGCGTATTCGATCAGCGGGCCCGACGGGTAATAGACGACGGTCACGCCGTAGCCCTGGCCGAGCTTGTGCATGTCGAGCGCCGCCGGCAGGTAGTTGGCGTCGAGGTTCGGCAGCTTGCTGCCGTAGTCCGGATCCATCTTCAGCCACAGGTTCTGGTCGATGCCCGCGGCCAAGCCGTCCAGGCCGGTCAGCACGATGTCGATGTCGAGATGGTTGGCGTCCTGCTGCGCCTTGATCTTGCCGGCGAGCTCGGGGGCGGGCGCCTTGGTGTAGTTGAACTTCGCAACCCGGTCGGGATGGGCCTTACGATAGTCCTCGAAGCCCTTCTGGGTCAGCGCCAGCGCGCCGCCGACGTCGATGATATTGATCGTCTGGGCCGACGACGGCAGCGGCGGGGCATCCGCAGCCCGGGCGTGCGACACGCTCGCGACCAGCATCGCGCCCAGCGCCACGCCGGCGAGCGCCCGACGCGTCAGTTTCATTCCCTGGCTAGCCATAGAAATCCCTCCCCCAACGGTTCTTGAAACGGCAGATCCTGCCGCAGCTTTCAGGCTGCGTGCGTTCGCGGGCGACGGTTCCATCTTTCCGGCGTGCGGTCAATTGGTAATGTGGTCTGGCCAATTCGGCCGCCTCGGAATGTACGATGTTTTCGCTTGATCTCCGCCCGCCATTCGCGAGACCGTAAAGTCAGACAAAAGAACACAAGTTCTGCGATCAGGGGGATGGAGCCAATGTCGAAGAGGCAAGTGACGGCCGGTGCGATCGTCGCGCTGGCGCTTGGATATGGGATCGCCGCATCGGCGGCGTCAGCCGGCGAAATCAAGATCGGCATGGTGACGCCGGTTACCGGCCCGGCCGCCGAATCAGGCAAATACGCCCAGATCGGCGCCAAGATGGCCATCGAAGAGATCAACGCGGCCGGCGGCGTGAACGGCAACACGCTCACGCTCGTGATCGAAGACGATCAGACCACCAATCCGGGTGCGGTCGCCGCCTTTTCGCGGCTCGCCAGCCAAAGCGACATCGCCGTGTTCCTGGGTTCGATCCGCTCGACCCAGGTCGATGCGATGTCGCCCGACATCATGAAGGTCGGCAAGCCGGTGTTCATCGGCGGGACGGCGCCGCAACTGACCCACCAGGGCAATCAGTGGCTGTTCCGCTGTCGGCCGAACGACAGCTATTCCGCCCGGGTCATCGCCGATTTCGGCGTCGACACGCTGGGCCTGAAGAAATGGGCGATCGTCCATTCGACCGATGCGTTCGGCACCGGCGGCATGAACGCGCTCACGGCGGCGCTCAAGACCCATGGGCTTGAGCCGGCGCTGGTCCAGGGCTACCCGAACCAGTCGCCGGATTTCTCGGCGGTCGTGCTGGCGGTAAAGTCGTCCGGCGCTGACATCGTCGGCAGCTATTTCACCTTCGAGAACGACCTGGGCATCTTCTCCAAGCAGTTGAAGCAGTTCGGCATCCAGGCGAAATGGGTCGGCTCGCCGTCGATCGCGACCGCGACGGCGATCAAGCTCGCCGGACCGACGCTCAACGGCACCTATGGTATCGCCGATTTCGCCGCGGACTCGAGCCCGGAGGCCAAGGCCTTCTCGGCGAAGTATGAATCGATCGCCCACGCCATCGCGGACAATTTCTCGTCCTGGACCTTCGATGCGGTCCATATCGCGGCCAAGGCGATGGCCGATGCCAAGACGACGGAGCCGGCCAAGGTCCGCGAAGCGATCCTGGCGATCAAGGGCTACAAGGGGGTCGAGGGCACCTATAATTTCGACCAGAACGGCGACGGCCTGCACGGCTACAACATCGTGCAGAACGAGGGCGGCAAGATCGTCTTCTCCAAGCACGTCGACTATAACGACTGATCGCCCGGCGGAGGGGCCGCCTGCTGTGGCCTCTCCCTCATTTTCTCCTGGTATTTGTCGGGGAAGCCGATGGCGATCTTTCTGCAATTACTATTCACCGGTATCGGCATCGGGGCGGTCTATTCCCTGGTGGCACTGGGGTTCGTGCTGATCTATCGCGCCACCAACGTGGTGAATTTCGCCCAGGGCGAGTTTGCCATGCTGGGCGCGTATCTGATGGTGGTGACGACCCAGGATTTGGGGCTGCCCTATTGGGCGGCGATCCTGATCAGCCTGGCCGCGATGGGCGTGATCGGCGCGCTGTTCAATCTCGGCGTCTATTATCCGCTGCGCCATCGCTCGTTCCTGCCGGTGGTGATCTCGACCATCGGCGCGTCGATCCTGCTGACCAATTCGGTGCTGGTCGGTTATGGGCCGGCGCCGGAGAGCCTGGCCGGTATGTTCGATTTCCCGGGCTTTCAGATCGCCGGCGTGTTCCTCGACAGCCAGTATCTACTGATCATCGGCGTCACGATCCTGCTGGTCGCGTTCCAGTATTTCTTCTTCGAGCACACGCTGCTCGGCAAGAAGATGCAGGCGACGTCGCAGGACAAGGAGATGGCGAGCCTGCTCGGCATTCCCGTCGCCCGCATGATCATGCTGACCTTCATCTATTCCGCCATCCTCGGCGGTCTGGCCGGCATCCTGGTGGCACCGATCCTGTTCGTGTCCGTCGGGCTCGGCAGCCAGGTCGCCTTGAAGGCATTCGCCGCGTCGATCATCGGCGGGTTCGGCGACGTGACCGGCGCCATCGTCGGTGGCCTGTCGCTCGGCATCATCGAGACGTTCGGCGCCGCCTACATCTCGGTGCCCTACAAGGACGCCTTCGCCTTCCTGGTGCTGTTCGGCTTCCTCTTGATCCGCCCGCAAGGCATCTTCGGCGAGAAAGTGGCGCAAAAGGCATGACGACCGGTTCCTCCAAGGCGGCGCTGGCCGTCCCGCTGCTGCTCGCCGCCGCCGCGGCATCCGTCATCCTGCCGCTCGTCCATCCGGTGAACGGCTATCTGCTCAACCTGTTCATGCAGGCCGCCACCTACGCCATGGCGGTGCTGGGCCTGACCGTCGTCCTCGGCTATGCGGGGCAGATCTCGATCGCCCAGGCCGGCTTCTTCGGCCTCGGTGCCTATGGTCTCGCGATCGGGACGACCGTGCTGCATCTGCCGTTCATCGTCGCCCTGCTGCTCGGCGTCTGCGTCGCGGGCCTTCTCGGCGCCGTGCTGGGCGCCTCGACCCTGAAGCTCGGCGGCCATTATCTCGCCATGGTGACGATCAGCTTCCAGCAGATCCTGACCCTGGTGCTGACCAACTGGATCAGCCTCACCAACGGTCCGGACGGCATCCGCAACATTCCGCGGCCGAGCCTGTTCGGCATCTCCTGGCAGGATTCGGACCGCTATCTGGCACTCTGCCTCGTCGTGCTCTATGGCGTTGGCGCGTTCGTCTGGTGGCTGAAGGGCACCAAGCTCGGCCTTGGCATGCAGGCGGTGCGCGACAACGAACTCGCGGCCGAGGTCGTCGGCGTCGATACCTACCGCGTCAAGGTCACCGCCTTCTGCCTGTCGGCCCTGCTGGGCGGCCTTGGCGGCGGGCTCTTTGCCGGCGGCTTCGGCTATATCAGCCCGGATCAGTTCAGCTTCGGCGAATCGGTCGTGTTCCTGACCATGGTCCTGCTCGGTGGTGCCGATGCGGCGGTCGGCTCGGCCGTCGGCACGGCGCTGCTCATCCTGCTGCCGGAGTGGCTGCGCTTCCTCAAGGGCGCCTACCTGGCGGTCTACGGTCTGGCGGTGATCCTCATCATGGTGTTCATGCCGACCGGCCTCTGGGGCGTGCTGTCGCGGCTTGCGGGCCCGCCGCGCCTGCGCGACCGCGGCGCGCCGGAGGTGCTGACGCTCGGCGATCCGGAGGCCGCGGCCAAGGGTGGCCTGCTGCTCGAGATCAAAGGTCTGGCGAAGCATTTCGGCGGCCTGAAGGCGCTCGACGGCGTCGATATCTCTGTCGAGCGCGGCAAGGTTCACGCGCTCATCGGCCCGAACGGATCGGGCAAAACGACGATGCTGAACGTGCTGAGCGGCATCTACCGGCCGACCCGCGGGAGGTGCTGGTCGATGGCGTCAAGGTCTCCGGCCTGCCGCCTCATGAACTGGCCGCCGCCGGGGTCGGGCGCACGTTCCAGAACATCCGGCTGTTCCATAGCCTGACCGTGCTTGAGAACGTCGTCATCGGCGCCCAGCGGCCGCGCAATCGTGCGGCCGAGACGCCGGACCAGGTCCAGCGCCGCGCGATGGCGGCGCTCCAATTCGTCGGCATGGCGGCTCGCGCCGACCTCAAGGTCGCGAGCCTGCCCTACGGCCATCAGCGGCTGGTCGAGATCGCCCGCGCGCTCGCCGGCAACCCGACACTGCTACTGCTCGACGAGCCTGCCGCCGGCCTCAATCTGACCGAAAAGCAGGAACTGGTCGGGCTCTTGAAGCGGCTGGCTGGGCACGGCTTGACCCTGTTCCTGATCGACCACGACATGAACCTGGTCGAACAGATGGCGGACCGGATCACCGTGCTGAATTTCGGCAAGCGCATCGCCGAAGGGACGCCGACCGAGGTGCTGCGCCATCCCGACGTCATCGCCGCCTATCTGGGAGAGGTGCCGGACCATGCCGCTGCTTGAACTGCACGAGCTGTCGGCCGCCTACGGTGCGGTCGAGGCGCTCAAAGGGCTGTCGCTCAAGGTCGCGGAAGGCGAGATCGTCGCGCTGCTGGGCTCGAACGGCGCCGGCAAGTCGACGACGCTACGGACGATCTCAGGCCTGATGAAGCCCAAGTCCGGCCGCGTGCTGTTCGACGGCAAGGATATCTCCGGCATGCATCCGGAGACCATCATCCGGCTGGGCGTCGCCCACGTGCCCGAGGGGCGGCGCGTCTTTCCCGGCCTGACGGTCAAGGAAAACATCATGCTCGGCGCCTCCAACCGGCGCGGGCTCACCCGGCGGACGCTCGAGGCCGAGGTCGACGACATGTTCGAGCTGTTTCCGGATATCCGGCGCTTCTCGGGCGCGCTCGGCTGGACGCTGTCGGGCGGACAGCAGCAGATGGTCGCGGTTGCGCGCGGGCTCATGTCCAAGCCGCGCCTGCTTTTGCTCGACGAGCCGTCGCTGGGGCTGGCGCCGCTGATCGTGCAGCAGGTGTTCCGCATCATCGTCCGGATCCGCGAGCGCGGCACGACCGTGCTGCTGGTCGAGCAGAATGCCCACACCGCGCTCTCGGTCGCCGACCGCGGCTATGTGCTGGAGACCGGCCGGCTGATCGTCGAAGGCAGGCCCGACGCGCTCTGGAACAACGAGGAAGTGCGCGCCGCCTATCTAGGGGGCCGTGTCACCGAGAGCGCCTAAGCCATCATGATCCGAGCTTGATGCGGGTGAGCGCCCACAGGCTTTCGATGGTCGGCACCGGGACCTGGCGTCGCCTGGCAAGCTCGATCACCGCCGTGACGATGGGATCGAGCTCGAGCGGTCGCCCGGCTTCGTAATCCTGCAGCATCGACGTCTTGTGGTGCGGCGCGCTCACTCCCTTGGCCAGTTCCGCGTCGATGTCGTCTTTGATATCGGCGCCCCAGGCGTGGGCGACGTCCCGGCACTCGTGCATCAGCCGGCTGAGGGTGCCGAGCAGCGCCGGCTCGCGCCGGATCTCGCCCATGGTCCGGCCGGTGAGCACGCTGACCGTCGCCGAAGCATTGTTCAGCAGCAGCTTCGACCAGACCTCATGCCGAATTTTGTCGGTCGCGACGCACGCGAGCCCGGACTGATCGATCGCGGCGACGATCCGCGCCAACGGGCCGGCGTGATCGCCCGCGCGGGGAGCCCCCACATAGAGGCGCAGACGCCCTGCGTGATGGGCCACGCCCGGTTCGCTGATCGACGCGGGAATGTTGATGACGCCGCCAAGCGCACGGTGCGGGCCGATGCTGCGCCAGATGACGCCCGCCGGATCCACCGTTTCGAAGGGTGTGTCCGCATCGGGCCCGTCGGCGCCGTAGAAGTACCACCAGGGCACGCCGTTCTGGGCCGAGACGACCAGCGTCTCGGGACCGAGCATCGGCGCCAGCGTCGGTGCGAGCGCCGGCAGGGCGTGGGCCTTCACGGTGACCACGAGCATGTCCTGGGGACCGAGCCGGGCAGGGCTGTCGCTGGCCAACGGGCGGCTTTCCAGCCGCTGGTCGTTGGAATGTACGACCAGGCCGCGCTCCTGGATCGCCGCCAGATGGGCGCCTCGGGCCAGCAGGCTGACCTCATGCTCGCCCCGTTCCAACAGATAGCCCGCAATGACGCTGCCAACCGCGCCTGCTCCGACGATAGCGATGCGCATTCCGACCTCTCGCGACGCGTCCGTTTTGCGTTCACAGCCTACACGATTAGCCCTCGACTCCGCGCGAAGACTTCCCACATCCAGTGAGCAGACTTGCCGCAGGGAGTCGAGGCCATGCCGATCAGATCCGTCGTCGCAGTCGTGTTGGCGGGAGCGGTGATGTTGTCGTCGGCGGCCGAGGCTGCCGGCGGCCATGGCGGGGGCGGAGGTGGTGGCCATTTCGGTGGTGGCGGCGGCCATTTCAGCGGTGGTCACTTCGGTGGTGGTCACTTCGGTGGCGGCCACTTCGGCGGCGGCTTCCGCGGCCGGTTTTTCATCGGTGGCGGCTTCGGCTTCTGGCCGTATGACTACGGCTGGGGAGGCTATGGCTGGCCCTACTACTATTACCCGCCGCCGGTCGCCTACGCGCCGCCGGCCTATTACGCGCCGCCGGTTGCCTACGTACCACCGGTGGCCGATTACGCGCCGGCAGCGGGAACGCCGAGCGCCGCGCCCGCCTACGATCAGTCCTACTGTCGCCAGTACAAAGGCACGGTCATGGTCGAGGGTACCAGGCAGCCGACGACGGGTGTTGCCTGCCGGCAGCCGAACGGAACCTGGCGCATCGTCCAATAGCACCGGATCGTCCCCAGGGCATTTGAACGCGGCCCGTCCTGGCGACGGGCCGTTCGCATTTCGGGCAGGGCGATCCGCCGCACCCGGACATGGCTGCCCGGACAAGTTTGGCGAACAAGCCGCCGGCAAAATGCTTAGAGTGCTTCCCATATCGAACGATGGCCCCGCATCGCTGCTTCGCCCGAGGAGTGGCCAGCCCGAGTTTCCATGACCGATCTGCCGCGCAATCCCGCCCCGCCGATCTATCGCACGGCTACCGAGCCCAAGCTCCGGCTGCTGATCCCGCTCGTCGTCGCTTGCGCCCTGTTCATGGAAAATCTCGACTCCACGATCATCGCGACCTCGATTCCGCAGATCGCGCAGAGCCTGGGCGAGAGTCCGCTGCATCTCAATCTTGCCGTGACGAGCTATCTGCTCAGCCTCGCCGTCTTCATCCCGGTCAGCGGCTGGGTCGCCGACCGGTTCGGGGCGCGCAACGTGTTCTGCGGCGCGATCGTGATGTTCACGGTCGGCTCGGCGCTGTGTGGCCTGTCGACCAGTCTCGCCATGCTGGTGGCGACCCGCATCCTGCAGGGCTTCGGCGGCGCGATGATGACCCCGGTCGGACGCCTCATCCTGTTGCGCTCCTTTCCCAAGGAGGCGCTGGTCCAGGCGATGACCTATGTGACGATTCCGGCGCTCATCGGTCCGACCATGGGGCCGATCGTCGGCGGGTTCCTGACGACCTACGTCTCGTGGCGCTGGATTTTCTACATCAATATCCCGATCGGCCTGATCGGCATCACGCTCGCCATGCGCTATTGCGAGAATGTGAAGATGCCAGCGCCGCCGCGCTTCGATTTTGCCGGCTTCGCGATCTGCGGCGTGGCGCTCGCCTCGACCGAGCTGGTGCTGGAAAGCGCCGGCCGGCAACTGGTGCCGCTCTCGGCCGAACTGGCGCTCGCCACCGTGGCGATCGCCGGCATGGCGCTCTATCGCTGGCATGCGCGCCGCACGCCCAATCCAGCCGTCGATCTCAGGATCTTCCGCCTGCGCAGCTTCAGCCTGTCGGTGCTGGCCGGCGGCGTGTGCCGCATGGGATTGAGCGCGGTACCGTTCCTGCTGCCGCTCCAGCTCCAGCTGGGCTTCGGCATGACCGCGATGCAGTCCGGCGCCATCACCTTCGTCAGCAGCCTGGGCGCCATCCTGATGAAATCGGCCTCGCCGCCGATCCTGCGGCACTTCGGCTTCCGCAAGCTGCTGATCGGCAACGGCCTGCTCGTCGGCGTGCTGATTACCGGCATGGCGGCCTTCACCGACGCGACGCCCCATGTGCTGCTCTATGCCTACCTGCTGCTCTTCGGCTTCATGCGGTCCGTCCAGTTCACCTGTCTCAACACGCTGGGCTATGCCGATGTCCCGTCGGACATGATGAGCCGGGCGACCAGCGTTTCGAGTGTCGGCCAGCAATTGTCGATGAGCTTCGGCGTCGCGATCGGCGCCACCCTGCTCGGGCTCTTGCTCGGTGATGGCGGGACCGTGACGGCGGCGGAATTCCGTACCGTCTATCCGCTGGTCGCGATCCTGCCGACGCTCGGCTCGCTGTTCTTCATCCGGCTGCTGCCGACCGACGGCATGCAGGTCAGCGGCTATCACCCGCGCGGGGCGAGCCCGGCCCAGACCGCGAGCCCCAGGCCGACTGCTTCGAGCAACGCGCCGGCGCCATAGATCGGCGGATAGGATTGCAGGGCCGCGAAGGCGCTGCTCATGCCGAGCCCGCCCAGGGCCTGGGCGGCGCTGAAGCCCATGGTCGCAAGGCCCCAGGCCTTGCCGTGCGCCCGGTGATCGACCAGCTCGTGCAGACGGGCCGAGATAAGCGTCGACATCCCGGGTGACAGGGCACCGACCAGAAAGGCGGACAGGGTGAGCGCCAGCGGGTCTGTGGTCAAGATCGCCAGCGCCACGGCCCCGGCCTTGACCAGGAAGGCCAGCGTCAGCGAGCGGCCGAGCCCCAGGCGGTCGGCGAGCGCCCCGACGGCGACCGGCCCGACCGTGGCGCCGACGCCGAAGCCGAGCCAGCTCAAGGTCGCCCAGACCGGTCCGAGCCCCAGGGCCCGGGCGACGTAATCGGCCCAGAAGATCGTGTGCGGCACGAAGCCGGCGCCGTCGCAGCCGTAGGCGAACACGATCAGCAGGACCGCCCAACCGATAGGGCGCGACGCCACCGCCGGCCGCGGCTCCAGCAAGGAGCCTGGTTCCTCGCGCCATGCGCGCCACGATGCGGCCCCGGCGACCAGTGCCAGCCCGGCGAGCGTGAACCAGACGAAACGAAGGCTGTGACCGGCGAGTGGCGCGATCGCGGCGCTGGAGAGAACGGCCCCCAGGCCGACGCCGGTCATGATGACACCCGCCGCCCGCCCGCGCGCAACGGCTGCCACGCGGGTCAGCATCAGCGAGGCGCCGAGGATCATCAGGATGGCGCCGGTCACCCCGGCGACCAGGCGCCAGAACGCGAGCCAGGCAAAGCCCAGCGGGGCGGCGCAGGCGAGGAAGCTGACGAAAGTCAGCACCAGGGCGCCCCGCACCGCGCGACCCGGGCCGGTCAGGGTGCCGATCTGGTGTGCGAAGGCGGCGCCCAGGAAATAGCCGGCCAGATTGGCGGCACCGGCATAGTTGGCGGCGACCGGGCCGATGCCGTCCTGGACCAGGAACGGCACGATCGGCGTATAGGCGAAGCGCCCGAGACCGACGCCGGCAAAGACCGCGGCGAAGCCGGGGAGCGCGGCAGCGAGCCAGGAAGCCGGCCGCCGGTAGGAAGGGGAATGGATCTCGAATGCTCCCGCGCAACCAATCCTGCCGCTCACCTCGACGCGGATGGCCTTGAAAGTCAACGCGCAATGGAGTGGCGGCGCCCCTCGATCCGGGCGTGGAAATCGACCCGCGCCAGGCTGAAGGACGCCGCCTCGGCGCTTAGCGCGCCGGATGCGTCGCCAAGACCTCGATAATCAGGTTGCGATAGGCCTCGATCGGCTTCGTCTCGAGGCCGGCGACCTTGGCAAGGTCGTCCCAGCGGCGCAGGCGCACGGCGTCCTGGGCCTGGGGCAGGCTCGCGAAGGCCTCGGCCTCGTCCGGGCTGAACACGCCGCCCTGCAGTTCCAGGCTCTGCTTCGACGCCGCCGACAAATCCTGCCAGTACGTCCGGTCGATGGCGCAGAGATAGCGCTTGGCCGGGACATGAAGCCGCACGGGCTCGACGACGGCCGGTCCGAAGAACCGGGCGAGATAAGTGGCGCCGATTGCTTCGTGTCGCGCGTCGATGCGGCGGTCGGCGATATCCTCGCCGCCGGTATGGATCAGGTGGCCGACGTCATGCAGCAGGGCGGAGATGATGAGGGCAGGCGACGCCCGTTCCTCTTCGGCCAGCGCGGCGCTCTGCAACGCGTGCTCGACCTGGGTGACGCGCTCGCCGAAATAGCCGTCGCCGCCGTGGCGGGCGAACAGGGCGATCAGGGCATCGGCATCGGACATGGGGACGGCTCCAGACTTGTAACGTTGACCGGTCATATAGCCGGGTGCGATGACGGTTTTCCTGCAAGGCGCAATGCAAACCGCGCCGGACTATCATGCCTCCGGCTCCTGATATAGTTTCCGCCATCGCTCGACCCCAGGGAAATTGCCCGTGACCCAAAAGCCCCAGCCCGCCATCCGCCCCGTCGTCCTGTGCATTCTCGACGGTTGGGGCTACATGCCGAACGGCGCCTCGAACTCGATCAAGCTGGCCCATACGCCTAATTGGAACCGGCTGACCGAAACGGCGCCCCATGGCACGATCGAGGCGAGCGAGCACAATGTCGGCCTGCCCGACGGCCAGATGGGCAATTCCGAGGTCGGCCACATGAACCTGGGCGCCGGCCGCGTCGTCATGCAGGAACTGCCGCGCATCGATGCCGCGATCAAGGACGGCTCGCTGGCGAAGAATCCGGCCATCGGCAAATTCATCGCCACCCTGAAGAAGTCCGGCGGCACCGCCCATCTGCTGGGTCTGATGTCGCCGGGCGGCGTGCACGCGCATCAACGCCATATCGCCGCGCTGGCCCGCATCCTGGCCGAGGCCGGCGTCAAGGTCGCGGTCCATGCCTTCCTTGACGGGCGCGACACCCCGCCGAAGAGCGCCGACGATTATCTGGCGACCTTCGCCAAGGACATCGAGGGCGAGACCGGCATTTCGGTCGCGACCGTGATCGGCCGGTTCTATGCCATGGATCGCGACAATCGCTGGGACCGGATCGAAGCCGCCTATCACGCGCTCGTCTCGGCCCGGGGCGAGCAGGCGGACGACGCGGTGAAGGCCGTCGAGGCGTCCCACGCCGCCGACGTGACCGATGAATTCGTGAAACCGGCCGTCATCGCCGATTACGCCGGCATGAAGGACGGCGACGGCGTGCTGATGGCGAATTTCCGCTCCGATCGGGCGCGGGAGATCCTGACCGCGCTGCTCGACCCGAAGTTCGACAAGTTTGCGCGCGGCACGCCGGTCAAGTTCGCCGCCGCCCTGGGAATGGTCGATTATTCGACCGAGCTGAAGAAGCTGATGGACGCGGTGTTCGAGCCCGATGGGCTGGAACACACGTTCGGTGAGATCGTGTCCCGGGCGGGCTGGAAGCAGCTGCGCATCGCCGAGACCGAGAAATACGCCCACGTCACCTTCTTCTTCAACGGCGGCCGGGAAGAGCTGTTCGATGGCGAGGAGCGCATCCTCGTGCCCTCGCCGAAGGTCGCGACCTACGATCTCAAACCCGAGATGTCGGCGTTCGAGGTCACGGATAAGCTGGTCGAGGCGATCGAGAGCGCCAGGTTCGACGTGGTCGTGGTGAATTACGCCAATGCCGACATGGTCGGGCACTCCGGCAACATCGAGGCGGCGAAGAAGGCGGTCGAGGCCGTCGATACCTGCCTCGGGCGCCTGGCGGATGCGGTGACCAAGGCCGGCGGCACGCTGCTCATCACCGCGGATCATGGCAATGTCGAGCAGATGACCGACCCGGTGACCGGCGAGCCGCACACCGCTCATACCACCAATCCGGTACCGCTGGTGCTGATCAACGGGCCCGACTGGGTCCAGGCGATCGCGCCGCGCCACGGCAAGCTTGCCGATATCGCGCCGACCCTGCTGGCGCTCCTGGGATTGCCGCAGCCCAAGGAAATGACCGGCAGCTCGTTGCTCGTGCCGCCCGCGGCACCGGCCGCCGCGCGTGCCTCGGCCTAACGCACCCGGTCTTGGTCTGGCGGCCGTCGCGCTCCTGCTTTCGGTCGCGCCGGCCGAGGGCGGGTCCGCGCCGGACGAGAAGCTGAAGGCGGTCGAGCAGAAGCTCGAGGCCGGCAAGGAGGAGAGCGAGCAGCTCGACAAGCAGGCGGCGGCCCTCGCCGCCGAACGGGCCCGCTTGCAGGATGCCTCCGTCTCCGCCGCAAAAAGCGCCCAGGACTACGAAGGACGGCTGACCGAACTCGAAGGGCAGCTGAAGACCCTGGACGCTCAGGCGGCGGCCAAACAGGCCGCCCTTGCCGCCGACCAGCGGCGCGAGGCGGCTCTGCTGTCGGCGCTGGAGAAGCTGTCGCAGAATCCACCCGAGGCGATGCTGTTCGGGCCGGCGTCGCCGATCGACCAGGCCCGCGGGGCCATGCTGCTGGGTGCCGCGGTGCCGCAGCTCGAAGCCGAAGCGAAGGAATTGGAGGCGACGCTGACCGAGGTGAGGCGTCTCAGCGTCGAAATCACCACGAAGCGCACCGAGATGGCCCAGAAGCAGGTCGCGCTCGATGCCGAGCGCACGCGCATCGGCATCATGATCCGGCAGAAGGCGGCGCTCGAAGGCCAGGCGCGCGAAGCGCAGGACCAGACCCAGAAGAAGCTGGCGTCGCTGAGCGCCGAGGCGAGCGACCTCAAGGACCTGATCGCGCGCCTCGAGCGCGAGCGGCAGGAGCGGGCCGAGGCCGAGCGCAAGCGCGCCGAGGAAGCGCGGCAGAAGGCCGAACGTGAAGCAGCGGCGAAGGCAGAAGCCCGCCGCAAGCAGGCCGAAGCCGCTGCCGCCCGCGACGCGATGTCCGGGGCCGCTGTCTCCCGCGACACTATGCCCGAGAGTGCCGCGATCACCGTCGCCCCGCCTGAACGGGCGAGGGGAACCGATCCGCTGGCACCGCGCGGCGGCAGCCGCAAGCTGGAGCCCGGGAAGTACGCGGTGCCGGTTGCCGGCCAGATCGTCAAGCGGTTCGGCGAGAGCGACGGATTCCAGGATTCCAAGGGCCTCACCATCCGGACCCGCTCGGCGGCGCAGGTCGTGGCGCCGTTCGACGGCCTGATCATGTTCGCTGGCCCGTTCAAGGGCTACGGCCAAATCTTGATCATCGATCACGGCGGGGGATATCATTCACTCTTGGCTGGGATCGATCAGATCGAAGCGACGGTAGGACAAAGGGTTGTAGCGGGCGAGCCGGTGGGTGTGATGAAATCCGGTGATCCCAATCCGAGCCTCTATCTCGAATTGCGGCGACAAGGTCAGCCTATCAACCCGCTGCCGTGGCTGGTGGCACGCGATGGAAAAGTGAGTGGATGATGCGGCGACTTTCTTTGGCGGCGGCGGCCGCGCTCTTCGTCCTTCTGGAGCCCGCCGGCGCGGCGCCCCCGACCCAGACCGGAAATGCCGACACGTTCAAGGCGCTCAACCTGTTTGCCGAAGTGTTCGACAAGGTGCGCTCCGACTATGTCGAGCCGGTCAAGGATGACGAACTGGTCGAGAATGCCATCAACGGCATGCTGACCTCGCTCGACCCGCATTCGAGCTACATGAACGCCAAGGCCTACAAGGACATGCAGGTCGATACACATGGCGAGTTCGGCGGGCTGGGGCTCGAGGTCGTTCAGGATCAGGGGCTGGTCAAGGTCGTCTCGCCGATCGACGATACGCCCAGCGCCAAGGCCGGCATCAAGGCCGGAGACTATATCGTGGCGCTCGACGGCGATCCGATCGTCAATCTCTCGCTGAACGAAGCGGTCGAGAAGATGCGCGGCGCGCCGGGCACGACGATCAAGATCACGCTGCGCCGTGAGGGCGAGCCGAAGCCGATCGACCTGACCCTGACGCGCGCCATCATCAAGGTGGCCTCTGTCCGCGGTCACCTGGAGCGCGACAGCATCGCCTACCTGCGGATCTCGAGCTTCAAGGAACAGACCTCGAGCGAGCTTGAGGATACGTACAAGAAGCTGAAGGCCCAGGCCGGCAAGCTGACCGGCGTGGTGCTCGATCTGCGCAACGATCCGGGCGGGCTGCTGGATCAGGCGATCGCGGTTTCGGACGATTTCCTCGAGCGTGGTGAAATCGTCTCCACGCGCGGCCGCCGCCCCGATGACGTGCAGCGCTACAACGCCCATCCGGGCGAGATGACCAATGGGCTGCCGGTCGTGATCCTGATCAACGGCGGCACCGCCTCCGCATCCGAGATCGTCGCCGGCGCGCTGCAGGACCATCACCGCGCCGTGGTGCTCGGCACGAAGTCCTTCGGCAAGGGCTCGGTCCAGACCATCATCCCGGTGCCGGGCCAGGGCGCCATGCGGCTGACCACGGCGCGTTACTTCACGCCGTCGGGCCGGTCGATCCAGGCCAAGGGCATCGAGCCCGACATCATCGTCGAGCCCGCGAAGATCGAAAAGATCGGCGGTCCGGAGCGGCTGCACGAAGCCGACCTGAAGGGTGCGCTCAAGAACCCGGACGATGCGTCGAAGGCTGCCGGAACCAAGGGGACGGCGCCCGCGACGAAGGACCCGACCGCGTCCAAGGACCAAGACCCGGCGCCGGTGCCGGGCGACGTGGTCGATCCGAGCGCCACGGCCAAGGCGGATGACTATCAGCTGAGTCGTGCGCTCGATCTGTTGAAGGGCGTGGCACTGTTCAGCGCCCGAGCGGTCGACTGACACCTGGGGCACTAGCGACCATGTTCCAGCGCCGGCTGATGTCGGACGAAGCCGGGGATGACGCTCCGCGGCGAATGATGCCCCTGGCCATCGCGGCCGGGGGCGTCGTACTTGTGCTGATCGGGGGTGCTCTCTGGCTGCAATTGAGCGGCCCCCTGCCGGACCGGGGCGTCGCCGTCGCCCTGCCGCCGGCACCCTCAGCGGCCGAGACACCGGCGACGGCCGCTTCGCCGCCATCGGCGGAGCCGTCGGCCGCCGCTGCGGCACCGGAGCCCGCGAAGCCGGAAACGACGGCACAGGCGGAGACCCCGGCGCCACCGGCCCCGCCGTCGCCGGAACCGGCCCCTGCCGTGACACCGCAATCGTTGCTGCCGCCACCGATCGCGCAGGCGGGATCGGCTGCCGCGTCACCGCCCGGCTATAATCGCGGCCAGGCGCTGGCGCCGGCACCCGACGCCGATCTGATCGAACGAAGCCCGACAGGTTTCCTGCCGGTCATCGGTCGGGACGGACGGCAGCCCTGGCAGGTCTATGCGCGGCCGTTCGATCTCAATGACAAGCGTCCGCGCGTCGCGGTGATCATCAGCAATCTCGGCGTCTCCGCGACCCAGACCGATGCCGCGATCAACCATCTGCCGGCTGGCGCCACGCTCGCCTACCAACCCTATTCGCGCCGGCTTGGCGAATGGATCAATCTGTCGCGTGCCGCGGGCCACGAGGTCATGCTGGCGCTGCCGATGGAGCCGGCAGATTACCCGCGCAACGATCCCGGCCCCAATGCCCTGCTGACGGCGCTCGAGCCGGCCAAGAACCTGGAACGGCTCAACTGGGTGCTGAGCCAGGGCACGGGCTATGTCGGCTTGGTCGGCTATGCCGGCTCGCGCTTCACCGCGGCGCGTGAGGACATGATGCCGGTCCTCGATACGCTGAAGCGGCGGGGGCTGCTCTATGTCGACAGCCACGAGACGGCGCAGACCGTGGTCCCGGCGCTGGCGGCGGACGCGAAGCTGCCGTTCGTCTCGTCGAACCGCGGGATCGACCGGGATCCGACGCGCGCCGGCGTCGACAAGCGGTTGGCCGAGCTCGAGGATATCGCGCGACGCAATGGCAGTGCCGTCGGCATCGGCTCGCCCTTCCCGGTGACGTTCGAGCGGATAGCACTCTGGGCCCAGGGGTTGGAGGATCGTGGGTTGGTCCTGGCGCCAGTTTCGGCAGTGGTCGGCCGGGCCAAGGAACAGCCGTCGCAGAAGGGCGAGGCGCCGGCCGCCAACAAAGATCTGGAGGGCGGTGCGCCGGCCGCGGTAGGCCCCTCGAACGCGCCCAAGGACGCCGCCGCAGCCGGTGGCAAGGCGCCGCCCGCGCCCAAGAACCAGGAATAGATCATGTCCGTTTCGCTACCGCTTGTGCCCGAACCCGGTCCCGAGTATCGGCACAATGTCGGCCTGATGCTGCTGAACCCGGCTGGGCAGGTCTGGGTCGGCCGGCGGACCGATACGGATCTCGACGCCTGGCAGATGCCACAGGGCGGCATCGACAAGGGCGAGAGCCCGGCCGTGGCGGCCCTGCGCGAGCTTGAGGAGGAGATCGGCACCGCCAAGGCCGAGATCCTGTTCGAAAGCGACGGCTGGGTGACATACGACCTGCCGCCGGAACTGCGGGCGAAGGTGTGGGGCGGCAAGTGGCGCGGTCAGGCCCAGCGCTGGTTCGCGCTCCGCTTCACCGGCACCGACCGTGATATCGACATCGCGACCAAACATCCTGAATTCAGCGCCTGGCGCTGGGTCGTGCGCGCCGAGCTGCCCCAATTAATCGTGCCGTTCAAGCGGCCCGTCTACGAGGCCGTGCTGGCCGAATTCGAGCCGAAGCTGCGGGCGCTCGGCTTTTGAGGCAGCGCTCCGGTGAAGGTTGCTGCCCAATAGGGGAAACAAAAACGGCCGCCGGAGGGCGGCCGTTCGCAATATCACCTTCGGAAGCGGCTCAGGCTGCAGCGACCGTCCCGTAGCGCGCGAAGCGCTTGGCGCGGCTGCGCATGGTGAACCAGGCGAAGCTCGCGGCCATGCGGTTGAGCTTGCCGTTGGGCGGGAGGCCGACCGCCTTCAGCACCATGGCAATGACCCGGTCGACATGATGGCGGCGGTAAACCGAATAGGCCCGGCCGGCATAGGCGCGGTTCCAGCGCTTCCGGTCGTAGGGCTGGTCGGCATGGTTGGCGGCGTAATAGGCATAGGCGAGTTCGTCGTCCTCGGACTCGCGGATGCGGGTCAGCGCCACCCCGAGCCGGCCCCAGAAGCCCAGGCCGTCGCGCTCCAGATACGTCTTGAGATTGGAATAGAATAGCTTGTAGTGGCGCAGCTCGTCGGCCGCGATCTTCTTGCAGATGTCCTGCAGCACCGGTTCGCCGGTCGCTTCGGCGAGCGCGGTGTAGTAGGAGCTTGTGCCGGTCTCGACGATGCAGCGGGCGATCAACTCGCCCGAGCGTGAGCCGCGGATCGAGGCGTCGACCTCGGTCTCCAGGTGGTAGCCGGTAACGAAGCGCTTGAACGCCGCCTCGAAATCGAACGAGGGATCGGCGAGCTTGGCCCAGCGGGCCAGCACCTGGCCGTGCTGCACTTCCTCGATGCCCCAGCGCCGAACATGCTCCTGTAGCGCGGCGTCGTCGTCGAACACGTTACATAAATACTTCACGTATTCGTGGCCATTATACTCGACGAGGCTGGCCGCCTTGACGATCCGGACGAGTTCGGGATCCACCTTGGTGGCATCGAACTCCTTCCAGGGGACGTCATCCAGGGTCCAGTGCGACATCGGTTCACCTAATCTGTGGTCTGCGACTCGCTCGCAGCTTACGCATGGACGCGATTATATGCCATCAGGGGCTTCG
>Ga0209166_10000553_pt1 | contig 39382 bp, 43 predicted proteins | sample Coa_R1_3_FD_187151 | JGI IMG/M metagenome (GOLD analysis project Ga0209166, IMG submission 187151) | Surface soil microbial communities from Centralia Pennsylvania, which are recovering from an underground coalmine fire - Coalmine... | ecosystem: Environmental > Terrestrial > Soil >...
AGTCCTTCACAATCTGTGCTTGTATGCTATTGCTCTGGAAGAACCCAGTTACGGCTGATATCGCATTTCCAAGAGCAGAAAGCGCATTCTCCACACCGTGTGTCTTGTCTTCCCAACTCATGAATCCTGATATAGCACCGGAGATAGCGGTGACGATGTTACCTATCACAGGGAGTAGTGCAGTTCCGATCTTAATCATGAGGACTTCAATGACGGCCTTAGCTTGATCCATCTTGAAGTTGAAATCGTTCTGCACGTTTGACCAACCCTGCACATCTTTGCTACCAGATTGCATTGCAGCTGCGATGGCTGCAATATCTCCCTGGTACGTCTTCATATTCTGGCCACCCAACATCAACGCCACGTTGTACCCGGTTGCACCACCCATAATATCTTTGAAGGCTGTGACTGCTTGAACAGATCCCGCAGGAAACGTCTTGCCTACGTGATCTTCGATCATCTGGATAGTCGCTGCTAGACCTTTGTTTCCTAATGTATCCTTTACCTGTTGGGCGGACAACCCGATGTTATCCATTGCAGTTTTAGCTATCCCACTCGGAGCGGAGAGAGATCGAATGGCATTCGCAAGGTTCTGAGATGCCCGCTGCGCATCCATTCCGGCATTCGTCATCGTTGCTAGAGCACCCGCAACTTGTGGGAAGGAGATACCTAGACTTGAAGCGAGCGGGAGTACAGAGCCCATCGAGGATGCGAGGTCTTGTAGATGTGTCTTACCGCTCGCAACCGTTGTGATTAGAGCGTTCATGGCTGCTGTAGCGTCTGTAGACTTCATGTGGTAGTCTGTCAGCACAGTTGTGACTGCATTCGCTACCACTCCTAAGTCAGCGTTACCAACCTTAGCACCCTCGGCAGCTACCTTTAGTACGTTCAGACCGTCTGCTCCGTGATAGCCAGCGGACTCAATCATATACATACCATCAGTAAGCTGCTTAGTCGTCGTGCCCGTATCGATAGCCATCTGGAGGATGCCGTTGGACACCATACCTATATTCGACTGAGCTTCGCCTGCACCAGTCACAAGTGTAGTCATACCACTTTGGAAGTCTCCGGCCATCTTAACTGCCGTAGCACCTACACCTACGATGGCTGCACCTAAACCAACAGCTATACCAGCAACCGCACCCATAGGACCACCAAGACCAGCGAGTTGAGATGCAAGCGACGCTATTACACCACCGGCTTGGTTTTGCGCACCCAGTATAACACTGAGATTGTACTCACCGGCCATAGTTGTTCTCCATATTACGACGTTGCTCCTCTTCTGCTCTGCGCTGGCGTTCCTTCTCCGCTCTTACTTCTGCCTGCCAAACTTGCACTTGCTTTTGCACTACCTCCATAGGAGCTTCTTGTAGTGCCCAGTACCCACCGAAGATTGGCATCATCCTGTACTCGATAATCTCTTCTGGCATAGTTTCGCCTTCAGCCAACTCATCTAGGAACGCCCGTTCACAGAGTTCACCGAAGGCGATGGGTTTGGGAGTAGTCCTCCGAGAGACGTCTCTTGTATCGCAGCAGTAAGACCTACCACGTAGGTAATGGGGAGTTGTTCAATGGCAGCTTCTGTTACCGGAACTGCGTTGTGGTTGTCGTCTGTCAGTGTCCACGATAGTATGAGTCTAGAGAGTAACTTCACCATATCGACTCCGGTTGGAGATTTGGGATCTGCTGCGTACTGCACGTCTCCAAACTGTGCCTTTGCCTTGATAGTCACAGTTTCGTGGGGTTCCCAGCCTAGCTTCTCTTTCTCTTCGTCATTTCTTGGCACTGAGACAGTTGGTATCTTGCTAAATGCACCCATAGTATTACCTCTTAGCTTGTGTAGGCTGGGTTCTGAGCGGAGTTGAGGACCTGAATCTGATAGGAAGACCCTAACGTCGGATCGTATTCACCGATGCCAGCAATGTCAACTTCTGGGTACTTCATCGCTGCTGTACTGGTCACTTCAAACTTGTTGTACTTGAACGGTATTACAAACTGGATCTGCTGGATGTTTCCCGATCCTACGTTACGTCCAAGGAAGCTCAACTGTATGTACTGCTTGGTATCCTGTCGGAACTGTTCGATCTGTAGCAAGTTCGTATAGATCAACTTCGCTTCAAACTCTACAGTCCACTTACCTCTACCTAGTTGTGTAAATGTCTGCTGGTTGGCTAGTGTGTGTACACCTTCGATTGCGTTCGAGATCTTCACCTTACCGGTCATCATGTCGCCGAAACTCGTAACTCCCCAAGCACCACTAGTACCGGGATCGATGTACACATTGCATTGCCAACTTGCTATTGGTCGGTCAACCGGTTGTATGAGAGTACTTACGCGTGAGGTACTTAGACCAAGAGTCGTACGGTCGCCAATTGGCATACGTTCTTGAGCGATACCTTTAATCTTGGCAGTGAACTCTTTCTTGACATCGAAGTCGAACTCCACACCTTCCATAGCGAAGAACGGAATCGTCATCGACTCTGAGCCAGTAAACCACTCTAGAGCCAGTGTGTAAGGAGTGAATGTAGGTTGGAACGTTCTGTTCCACGCGAACACACCTGTAATGGCGATACTCCCACTCGTCAAACCTGTAATGACTACGCCGCCAGATGCGATAGCACTGTACTTGTTAGCAGAGTAGTAGGTACCGTTACCGCTCGCCGTGATAGTTTCAGTGGTGGAAGCGCCCAGGTCGTTACTGCCAGTGAGAGCGATTGTACCTGAAGTAGATGTTCCAGTTATCACCATTATCAGATACTGGCCTGGTGCAGTAGGTTGGGTAGTGAGAGACAGCGGCGAACCTGACACAGCAGTCGTAGTCTTCAGAGTAGTAGCCGAACTCGGTGTAGATGTCGGTGTACTCTGACTAGTGAGTGCGTAAGGGATGAACAGAGACGTTTCAGGGTACATAGCGATGTCGATATCCACACTCACATCTTTGATAGTCTGAACTTTGTGAGTATGCCGATCTCCTAACGCTCTCTGCTCGTCTGGTGAATACTCGCCGTACTTCGCTACAGCCTTCAAAGTACCTGGGAGCATAGCTTTTGCACCGTAGATACCACCAATCTTAATGCTCCCCCCAGTTAGACCCGATGTTGTAATACCGCTTGAGTTGATAGTTTTGTAGACCTTTTGAGTCACATAGTCGAATCGACCTGTCTCTTGTGATTGAGGTTGTACGGGGGCAATAGGAATCGTTGGAGTAGTCTCCGTAATGCTATTGCCATTGATATCTGTTCCGGCAACTGTCAAAGTACCAGTTGCCGTGTTGTTGTACACATAGATGTGTAGTCTCATACCTGTTGAACCCGTTGGTTGGTTGGTAGCCGAGACAGATGCAGCCACGTTACCGTAAGACAGTATGCTTACGTCCGTTGACCCTCCCGGAGGAGTACCAATTTGCTCTCCTGGAGCAGAGGTGGGTTCGAAAGCATAGCCTATCTGACCAAGAGCTGTTGAGGCCATCGTCTAACCCTTTCCATTGTCTAGTGATACGTACGGTAAACTCATGTATTGCATCTAACCTCCGTCGGGCACAACGATGTTGTACATCGACCTAACCTCTACCTCGAACTCATGTACGATGTAGTCATTACCACCAACTGTTATAAAGCTGATGGTGAAGTTTCCTGGTTTTACTCTACTGTCTGCAACCCCAGCAAGGCCACCAAGATACGCCTTTTGTTGGAACAACGGTACTACCACGTCGCGTATACCACACAGTGTTGTTACTGCCTGTGTCGGAGTTGGTGTGGGGGAAGTACTGGAAGCGAAGAGTACAGCAGTCGTGATACGGAACCCTTGAGTGTCCTCGATCCTGCCTCCATGTGCAAAGTGTGCGCTAGAGTCCGAGGACAACCCTATTTCACAGATGGGGTCTACTCCCGTCCAGTCCTTCACTGCTCCGATAGCGATCGTGCGATAGTTTGCTCCGCTAGCAGTAATTAGAGATTGGATCTGTTGCATAACTCCAATAGTATTAGGTAGACTCATCCACTGTACTCCTGCAACATGAAGTCTCCCGCAGTCCCACCCTCTACGGTTCCTAGAATGAACGAAAGAGCCCTAGCATAGTATTGTCGTATGTTAGGTTCGGTATCCACAATAGCTTCCATCACATAGATCTGACCGGGATCGTTACTAAAGTATCTTCCCCTACTATCAGTACGTCCAGAGAACCCGAACTCTCGTCGACGTGCATACGGGAGATCAGAGCCAACCTCCATACCAGTTCCGGTCCCGGATCCAGTTATTCCGAGTGGAGAGAAGCTACTAGCAAGAGCACCAGTACCCCCACGAAACTTAGAAGAGGCTGTGACTGAGATGTTCTTTGCTAGGAGTGTACCAACCCGGAAGTTAGCTGTACGCCACGCGAGATGCTGAGTAATATCTATATCCCCAAGCTCCTTAAGTAGTTCTAGCTTCTTAAGACTACTCGCGGACCACGCAATGTTAACAATACTCATGAGTTTACTCCAACGAATTGCTCAACAACGCACTCTATGTGACCGTCAGGAAACGCTTCAGGTCTGCTAATAATTCTGTATGCGGCCTTCTGATTCGTGGACGGATCCGTATTCAAAGCATCTGTGAACAGGTCTGCTCGACTTAGTACGATCGTAGGAGGCAAGTACGTCACGTATGCATCAAACGTGTCAAACGGGTGGTTGCCTTTGTAGTCAGTCGCCAGTCTCGGGTTAAGTGCATCTAGTTGCACGACCGCTCCACTAACAATGGTTGTGGGAGTCTGTGAGGGTTGAGTTACTCTAGTGACATTGACAGTGATGATCTGGGACATCTACACCAACCTCTTATAAGGAGTGAGTAACTCATATGCACGGATCTGGTAGGGATTCTCTAGCGTACTCACTCCCTTGCCGTACTGTGTCAGGTGCCTCTTCCCCATCGAGATGCTAACCGCTGCAGTTGGATTAAGCCTGTCGGATACTATTTCCGACACAAAGTAGGTACATGCTTGCTTGATATCCCACGGCAGTGCGCTAGCGCTGTATCCTGCTATGTACGTATACTGCAACCATCCTGGGTCTAACTGAGTCAGCGGTGGTAACGCTGTGAGTACTTGTGCATTGTGTAAGATCGTACTCACAATGGGTACGTCCACCGACATTGCTCTGGTGTTTAGTATGCATTGCGTTGGATCTAGTGTTATCGTCGTCTTCGCATCTAACACAATGGCTAGTGCGCTTACGCTAGTGATAGGGAAGTGTCTTGTACGAAAGTGTAGGTAACCGTCGCTTGTCACACTGGCATTGAGTGTACGTAAGGGTAACGTCTCCGTATATGTAGTCGTTAGCAAGGCCTGTTGACAGAACGTCTCTACCCTCTGCGAAGCAACTCGAATGCTGTTCGCTAGACTACCGCTTCCTCCATCGGAGCACACTACTGTACCAGCATTGTGAACGTACGCCGTAGCGCTAATAGTAACAGAGGTAGCACCTGCTGACGCTGCAGCAGCTACTGTTACGACTTCAGAACTGCTCCCGTCGAAGATAGTAATGTTATCGTAGAGGTTGAGGTTAGCAGTTGTTGCTGCGACTAGCGGTAAAGCGGTAGCTCCTACACTCATATTGCTGCTGACTCTTGTCAAGTTCGATACTAGAGATGCAGTCTCCTGACCGCTAGGATCTTGTATATACTCTAAGGCAGTTAAGTAGAGGTTCACTATCCACCTCCTCTACAGCAGGTACGACGCACCGACACTGTAAACACCGGCATTTGAGTTGTTAGCGGTAGCTTTGATTCTCCACGTCCTCGGCAGAATGTTCTGAGCAATGGAGTTAGCAGCAGCAGTCAGACTTGGATGGATCAAGTACACATTAGTACTGACAGTCACTACTGCGCTCCCAGTTAGCAGTGAGACGTACTTGCCACTCGCTACGTCTTTAGCATCGATCTCCAGCGTAACTGACGGGCTCGCAGTCACATCGGTCATGTCTAGTACGACTCTCAACCCTCTAGCATTAACGTTAGTCTGATCTGATTGAGTCTGAGTTGTTGTATGACTACCAGCAGCCACCACAGTAAGGTCTGCTGTCAGTGACGTAACCGGAATAGATGCTTGATCACTCGCTAGAGCTACTCCGATGCTATTAGCCATAGTCTGCTGGCCAGTAGCAAAGGCGCTTCCACCTACTTGGTTGAGATTAACGTTACTCGCCACAGTCGATAGGGACAGTGGGTTACCGTTCGAGTCTACCAGGAATATAGGCTGCGCTAGGAGCGAAACGGCTGGTACTTGTTGTTGAGGAATGCTCATAGCTTCACCCCCGGTAGATCTTTGTCGAACGTTATCTCGCGGATACAGCTAGTATGTACATATCTATACTTCCCGTGAGCCATAATGTGAGGACCAGTCTGAGTAACGTTCCTGAGTAATATGAACGCATCTGGCACAGTTGGGTCGAGGATAGCCTTCAGCACTCCGTACGGCAAAGTCACATGGTAGACTATTTCCGTATCTACCGTGATCTGTACCGGATACTGGTCGTCGAACAGGTTCTCTTGAGTTTGTTCCTGCAACTCAATGGCATTCTTAGGTACAGCCGGTGGATCAGGAGGAGCTGTGGATACGACCTTAGTCAGCTTTGTTGTTTGGTTTGGCATAGTTTCCTCCATAGAGGAGAGGACTAACCCTCTCCTCTATCACCTACTTAGTATCCTGTTGGAGGCACAATACCGTTGATCAGACCCCATCCACCCTGCCACTGATTCACAAGGCACTCGTCAACTAGGTACGCCCAACCCCATTGCTGTGGGTTAGCAATAGTTGGAGGATACTCCGCATACGTGTAGTCTTGGTTAACCATCACCCTAAACGGAGGATCACTGACACCAGAAGGTAGTGGGAATGGGACACTGAAGCTACCTGCTATGATAGTACCCTGAGGCAGATAAGGAACGGTTACCACCTGCACATAAGTGTTAGTGACTGGGTTCAGTACCTTGCTCACGTTGGTACCAACTACCAAGTTCGACAGATTAGGTTCGGTTGGCTCTGTCACAAAGCGGTAGTTCGAAGACGTACCCAACAGAGTTGCCAGTGTCTCTGACTCGATCGGTGACACAAACAAGTGTGAAGGATTTGCTCTTGCCTGGCTGTACATTACGCGGAATAGATGGTTGAAGTCCTGTAGCGCCAGTAACCCAGTCGAAGCTGCTGGTTGAACAATCACACTGGTCATGCCTTGCTCTCCTACCGAGGGAGCTGTTAGGCCGTTCGGGTTTTTGTAACAGAGCGAGAGCGCTCCGTCGAACTGGCCAGAGATCGTAGCAGTATTGCTACTTGGCTGTGCAGCACCGGTTGTTGGTGCAGTTACGATCGTAGCAGTAACGATACCCGTACCAATGTAGTCAACAGGCTGAACCGGAATACCTGAAGGTGAGAAGTCTGCGGCAACCATTACGTGTAGTGCGTTAGACGCAGTACCCATATAGAACTTGTAACCGGTTGCCTGTGGCTGTGTGAAGAAGGTCATAGTGACTGACCCAGAACCAGAACCTCCAACCACAACAGGTACAATGGATGAAGGTGTAGACTCACCTGCACCGTTTGTTGCTGTGTAGCACACATAGAATGTACCCGCAGCTAGGTTACCACCAGTCGCATTCCCAACTAGCACAGGCGGAGGAGGAGTAAACAACTGTGTCGCTGCGTTAAGCAGCCAGTTCTCTTCCTGGAGCTTCAGTGCGTAGAGAGTATCCATCTTCGCACGAGCCATCAGATCACCCTCAAGAGCACGTGATCTCCACTGGCTCTGAAAGGTTTGGGTCTGTGGTTGGAAGATCGTCTGGTAGGTTGTCTGGTACGACTGAACGTTGTAGGCGAATGTGTTCAGTGTAGTACCACCATCTGTCGTACTACCCCAGTTAGTCTGTCCGAAAGGACCACTATTGATGGAGTTGTAGAAGAAGATGGAGAGCACTGATTTCCAGTGCTCGATGTCAGTACCCCTACCAACGACTCGTGGAATCAACTGAGTGAAGGGAGCTTCAGTTGGATAGATACGAATCGATGGTGTCTCAAGGACGTAAGGTGTGAAGCCAGTTGACGTACTGATAGCACGTTGAATACTTGCCTGAGTATTAGCAACCGTCTCAGCATTCAGTTTGTTTAGTAGACTACCGAGTTGATCTCGACTCACAGCCCCAGCACTCCTAACAATTTCTGGAGTCTGTAGTATGTGGCCGGACTTGTATTTATTTAGCGTCTGTTCATCGACAGGAACACCATACTTGGGAGAAACGACGTAGTCGGGCTTGTTCTTGCTCTCCGCAAGGTCCTGTTCGAGTTTCGCAAGGCGCTCTTCATATTCTTGCGACATTTATGATGTTGCTCCTTGTGCTAGTTGTTGCACCAGCATATTAGCCTTGATCTGCTGCTCTCTCCCTGTTATGATGCCGGACTGGATCATAGTCGTAACTATGTCCGCAGCTAACTCAGCAACGTTTACAGTTGGAGCAGTACGTTGAATGCCACCTGTGCTTACTACAGGGCCTCCAGTTGCAGGTCGATTTGCAATGCGAGTGGTCAACTCTCGTACCTCTGCCAGAACAGAGCGTACTTCTTGAACCTCTCCCTTCAAATCCTCTACTGCTACCAGTCTCCGTGTAAGGTCAGCGTTGTCTACTTGAGCTAACCGTGCGGCGATAGTATTGAGACGGCGAACCGTAGCGCTAAATGACTCACCCACAGTCTCACCTACCATACGCACTAGCTCTGGTTGTATGGAAGACATGACGGAAGAGAGTCCATTGACCTTACCTCCACCGTCACCATCAGTGTCTAGTTCTGGAATAATGTCGATGTCACCGTCTTGATCCGGGTCCATTACCATAGATACAGATTTGCATGTAGGACATCCACACATATCGTGAGCAGCCTTCGCTGCCTGAATAGCATGGATAGCTGTCTGGTGCATCTTAGTCGCGGTTGCAGCACTGATAGTTTTCCCAGCTCTTGATTCATCAACCTGTTCAGTGTCAGTTACCTCTGCTACTTCTTCTTGGTCTACTACATCAGTGGTTTCGAGTTGATCCCCATTAGACCTAATCACAGCTATATTGCAGTCTGGGTTGGAGGGGTTGTCTACGAGAGAGACCTCTACCAGGTCGTATCTAGTGTAGACTGGGATCTTTTCGCCATCCACTATACGCTCTTCGTACTCAGCATTTCTAGCACCGATGGATGCTCCTGCCAGTGTACCGTCAAGTACTTTCTGCCAAGTATCCTCAGCACCTTTACTGATACGAATCACAAGGTCAATAGCCTCTTCGTCGTCTCGTGGGATAACGTCGAAGGCTCTTCCAACAGCCTTGTGAGGGTCGTGCATCTCTCGGATGTTACCTCGCCACTTCGCAAAGGCTTCTTTACTCCCTTTGTAGTCGAATGCGGTCTTGTAACTATCCTTAGATGTTGAAGTAGCACGTGCTACCACCTCACGCCTCTCTGCATCGACTCTGATGATATCCATCGGAATCGACAGCGAAGTTGGAACGCTCCTGACCAACTCAGGTTGGTTTGCTAGTTCCACATCATGCTCCTTTGCCCACTCAGTTGCTGTATCTGGAAGGGCGTCTGTATGTCCATTGCTCTTTGCCCACCTGATGATGTTGCGTCTGACTTGATCAGGATTCGCTGCATGGCCTGCAAGACCCCAAGCATCTGACACATCGGAGGCATCAGTCAATGGAAAGGTGTCGTCAGGGCCAGCAAAGTAACCACCTTTCTTGCGATGGTTCTCTCTGGACTCCTTAGTACTCCAATCTGCCATTAATCTCTCACTCCTAGCTTGCTGCCATGCCAGGCATTGAACAACGTAGTCACTTGTTCTGGAGTGGCACAGCGTTGTAGTTGCGCTTGCATCGTCTGCAACGTCTCTTGCGGTATAAGTTCAGACTTGAACGTCCTCACAGGTTTATTGCGTTTTACGTCATGCAAGACAGCATCCCTCCACCTGCGGTATTCTGCTCTAGTCGCTTTGTCTGTGGTGGGCTTGGGTTCATTCTCCGTAGGAGTATCAGGAGTATCCTTTGGTGGCGTAGTAGGTGGAGGTTGGGTTAATCCTTGAATCTGCGACTTGACTTGAGCACTCCTCAACTCTTCGTTAGCTAAGTCAGAGATAACGAACGGTCCACCGGTAGTCATTACAAATGGTGGTACGTCTAAGTCTTCGTAGACAGGTAACTTTAGTGCCTTGGCTGCCTGAGTTGGGGACTGGATACCAGCTGCAACGAGTGCTTGGTACGCAGTTACCTGTGCTTGAAAGTCTTCAGTCTCCTCGAACCCTTTGAACTTAACAACGAACCGTTCCTCGTGGAAACACTTACGGAGTACCAGTGTAAGCAAGTCCTCGTATCGTGAGATGAGAGGCCTCATAGTTCGTCTATAGACTACGTTCTCCTGAGAATCCCCACTACTTTTGTTTACGTTCTCAGTAAAACCTAACTCTGCCATAGTGAGACCGAAGGCTGACACAGTTGTGTTGAGCAAGAACGTATCAAACTCGTCCTGAATAGCAGGGTCGTCGGTTTGAGTGTATGTAAATCCTTTAGGCAGTACCTTTAATCTTGCTCTTGCTTGATCATTACCAGCCATAAGTGCATTCAGGTTAACTTCGAACTCCTCCAACTGGTCCTGAGTCCAAGGTGAGTCGGAAGGAACCTCGATCATACCGGCTGGGACAGTGCCTTCAGTAAACCTTAACAAATCTTTGGATTGTTTGCGTAGTGCTTGATTTGCCCTCAGAATAACTTTCTCAATGCGAGACGTACCAAATAGGTCATCCGTCCTCTCCGACTCTATCAAGTAGAGTATCTCGTCAGACGTCAACCAAGCAGCAGGAACACCACCCCAAAGGTACTGAGCGTAGGCAGGGTAAGGTGACTCAGGTCTACGACCCCTATCATCCATCAATGGCTTGATAGTAGAGCCATCTAGAATCTCGATTGCGTACAAGTCTCCTGACTCTGTAGGGCGTAGATAGATAGCCAGAGCATCGATCTCCAAAGTCTCACGTACGGCAATCTGCAACCAATCACGTAGACAATGTACTTTATCAGGATACTCGAAGAACGCAGAGTACTTCGCAATGTCGGCATCGAAGACGGACACGTCCATATCCTCACCGATGAGTTCAGACCGAGGTTCAATATGCAGAGATAGTTTCCCAACGTAGTCTAACCAGACTTGTATGCAAATCTGCATACCGTCATACGAACGTGCTATCGCCCTGAGGTCTGAGAACGAGAACTCTCTATCTCCTCTTGGCACAGAGGATATGTTCCCACCAACTTTGATGGAGAACTGTCTAGGACCGGTTGGTGGAGTAATACCAGGAATCGGTAGGAGTGGTACACCAGGAGAATACAGCGGAGTAGCGGTATCAGCATCTTGAGGAGCCAATGCCTGATACATTGCCTCCATAATCGAGATGTCGGCTGGTACGAAGTTGTTGGCCGGTGATGCAGCAAGGTTGCCGCTTTGAGGTAACGCCTTCATAATCTTGGTCGCTCTAGCCTTGCTACCACCTAACTGCTTAGCATCGTACGTAGCACTTGGCAGAATAGTTTGACCCTGGTTGATCTTACCTGGACTCATACCCATACGTGCGAGTTCTTCTCGAACTATCGAACGGAGGTCTGTACGATCAGAGGATTGTTGCCGGCGTACGCGTCTTGCCATGTTGCTCTCTCACCTCCAATCTGCTCTTGAGTGCTCTCAAGTGTTCGTCAATGTCAGCTTCGAACAACTGCCCCATGACTCCATTGAACGCATCCACTTGGTCTTTATGTACTCCACTAGAGGGGAAGGCTACCAACTCATTCAAAAAGGTGTCATTCCAGTGCGCTTTCACTAGGGTCACGTTCCCGCCTTCACATTGTGATGACACAGGGCGGGATCTCTCCACCTTCGATGTGTGAGGTGCAATACCTCGGAACGTATACCCCTGCAATACGTTGCGTCTATAGTGGTCGATAGTATTGATCCCTCCACTACCGGGCTCTTGTTCCATATAGATCGAGACGTCCTTGCCATCCTCAGCTGCCTTCTTCGCTATCATCGTCTCGACCTGTCTCGGAGAACCGCGTAACCTACACACGTCAAGTACGACGTAGTGGTTGTCTTTTGTTTTCCCTACCAGCACACCAGCGGTATAGTCAGGATCGTTAGCCCCAGTCTCTTCAGTGGCAGCTAAATCCCACCACCGTGCTTTACGTACGAACTCAAACTCATCTATAGTATGTACCACCCTAAACCATTCTCTCTGGTACACAATACCGGATGGGCGTACGGACCAATCTCCATGTAGTAAACGACGTCGTTCGACATCATCAAGTGCTTTAAGGTTCTTAAGATAGTTTGGATCAGCTTGTAGCAGAGTCGGGTTATCATAAATGCTAGCTGCAATGAACGTAACGCTCTTAGCATCTGGATGCCTCTCTCCTCTTGGTAGCCACTCAATGTTACCGCCCTCTCGTATGAACCAACGTATCTCACCACTCTTCGCCTTGTCTTCGTGTGGACAGGTCTCATCCACCCATAAGTAGAGGAAGTCCTTCACCCAACTGTCAGCGTCAGGATTCGTTGTAGCTCTCACATATGGTTGGACGCCACATGTGCTACGGTTGCGGGAGAGCATGTAGAAGAACTGCTGTTGACTAAAGTGGGTGAGTTCGTCGAAGATGATCAACGTAATCTGACTACCTTGCCACTTCAGCACATCGTCTACGTGATTGAGGTAACTAAATCTTATCGACGTATCGTACTGAGGCCACAACCACTTCAAGTCGGAGAATCTCGGTATACCACCCAACATCGGATACAACTGCAATGATGTAGACCACAGTCCACCCTCTTGTGTAATCTGAGGGAACGACTGTCTAAACGCAACGGCTTGGAAACCTCTCACAGGTTGCAAGCAGGCATGTCTCGCTGCCTCTAATAGTACTCCGTAACTCTTACCCGAACCGGCACTCCCGCCATACACACAGATCTCCGCTCTCGTTTGTAAGAACTTTGTCTGCGGACCTTTATGAGGTCGAATGCGTACTTCAGTCTGAGTCAACGTCTTCTTCGTCCTCAACTTCTTCGTCAACTGAGGGGAACTCTACGTACACGACTTGCGATTGTACGCTACCTGATAGTTCTACTTGAGACTTCTGCTGGCGAGCACCTACTTCCTTAGCAATACCGTCAGCGGTTTGGTTGAGTACTTCAACTAGTCTAGGGGGGACGCTTGAGCTAGCCATAATCTCGATATAGCACTTCTCTGCAACGTCACATAGCTTCTTTAATCTAACTTCGAGATCCGCCCAAGTATGTTTGAATTCCTTCTGAAGGTCTGCTGGAGAGGGCTCTTCCACGACTATCAACTCACCACGCTTCTGGGCTTCTCTACGTATCGCTTGCTGTCGAATCTTCTCAACAGTGGCTGAGTCATGTTTGTAGGAAGTTGGATTTGACATAGTAGTACACAGCACAAACGGTAGCGTTCACCATATCGGTTACTAACTACCGTTGCACCAAAGGAGCTCCCGTCAGTGATAAGTGAAGACACCGTCCTCTACAAATCACTTTTTGTATGCATTTGGTCATCGGTACCACAGCGGCAAAGGGCTTTACTCACCAAGGTACTTTACTGACGATGACCTGTTGGATATATTCTATGATACTTGTCAGTGACAAATCAAGAGGTAATCCCGGTAATATCTCTTCGAGAGTCCAAACTGCTGTAAACTGCTAGCCAATCTGCTGGTTACGACGCTATAGCATACGGTGATGATTCTTTTTTCCTCAACAGATTTTTAAGCTATGGGCGATATGGGCGTCTTTTATTTTTATATATAAAATTTTCTGATCTTTTTTTATAACTAATTAAAATATAACGCCCATATCGCCCATAACCAACAACGGAGTTCTCTAACAAAGATGAAAGCTTCTTCATCCAGGAACAGACACAGAGCGACTGTGTTAAGTGTGAGGGTTGTCAGGGGGAGAGTCAGGGGAGAACTCCTGGTCTTGTAGGGTTTGTCGGAGCCGGTCTCGGAGCCATTCAATAGTGATGAGGGCTTCCCGGTACGTGAGGTAGATGCAGTGACCGTGCTGGTCTACGATCACGTACACAGGAGGGTCTTCGTGGTCATGGTTATGGTGGTCATGGGTCATGGCGTTTACGTCCTTTGTTTCGGATACGCTCCCAATGCCAAATGCGGTTGTCTATTTGTCTGGGGGTTCGTTGGAACAGTGGCGCTACGGCGATAATTAACGCTTTGGTGTCGGATTCATTCAGCGAACGTCCGAGGGTACGGGTGACAAAGTCTGACACTCGTGCGTCTACCTTCACGTCCTCTTCTGTACCAACCATCATATAAAAGTAGTCAAGGGCTCTGCCTCCACCCCAGCCAAGGATCTTTTTCACTTCACGTTCAAACGCCTGGTTGTGGAGGATGCGATCGCAGTCCTGGAAGTAGCGAACTTCCCACTTCACACACAACTGTGCAAACTCTAAGGCACTCAACGCTCGTGAGATACCACCAATTGGCCTGCTGTTCCGTAGTACCTCAGATGCAAACATGTCTGGACCCCAGTCGTTGACGTCCCTGATGAAAGCTCCCAGTGGTTGTTGATTTCCTATAGGCACGAAGTCAAGCCTACTCGATCGGTACACAGGTTCAAGCTTGGCCCACTCAGCATAGCGTTGGACAATCGCTCGCTCGACATCCCCGTCAGTCTGCAAGGAGTAGATGGCTGCGATAACACACTGACTGAGGTGGCCGTATACGAATTCAGGGAGTTCATCTGTTAAGTCTGGGAGTTGCTGGAGAGCTGTAAACATGAGTTGTACGTCTGTGTTTGCGATCATATATATGGCTCCTTCATATATACTCTATCATAATAGAGTAAGCTTGTCAAGGTGGAGGCCACCTTGCTGGTCTGGCCCAGGACCGTCTTCAACGAGCGCGTGAACAGAGACTCCTAAAGCATCTGCAATCCGACCGAGGGTAATGGTAGAGACCTCTGCATAGGGGTTTTTGATCAGCCGGTGGACGGTTTTCCAATCAAGGTCCGCTTTCCGTGCCAGCTTTGCAAGACTCACCCCTTGCTCTGTGACTGCTTCCTTTACCCTCAGCCGTATCATATACAGATCCTTCTCTATGCGCTCCCTAGAAGTCTAGCAGACCCTCTAGAGCTTGAGAACTGGATACTACCCCCTAGAGTGCAACCACTGTGGGTACAACCTATAGCGTGTAACGGCGAAGAGAAATCATATGATCAACCGGACTCTTGCCGGATTGTCGAGCTTGTAGTGAGGTCATTGCTCGTGTATACAGCTTCGTGCTCTCCAGTGTGGTGTGCCCCATCAGTTGCATAAGGACGAGGTCTGAGGTCCCTTGCATGAGTTGCATCACAGCAAATGTGTGCCTGAACCTGTGAGCATGACAATCAGGGACATGGGCCAGTTTGCCAAGAGTACCCAGAAACTGTTGAAGCATACGGACACTGAGAGGTTCATCACCCCTAGACAGGAAGACAAACTGGGAAAGGGAGTGTCCACGTTCACGTGAGAGATACCGACGTACAGCGAGGCTAGTTTGCTGGCCAAGTCCAATGCTGCGAGGTTTCCGGCCTTTGCCCATGACCCTGATGTAGGAGTCACCTCGGCCTATGAAGAGGTTGGCCATGCGTAAGCCGGTTTCTTCCTCTGGACGGGTGGAGTCATAGCACAGTTCGCTGGCACGTACCCCTGTGTCTAACAGCAGGTGGATGATTGCTCTGTTGCGATGTGGATCACGTGTCTGATCGCAGGCTTTGAAGAGTTGCCGGATGTCAGTGTCAGTAAACAGGTGGATCTCAGACTGTTCGATTTTGGGCATCTCTATGCGGCTGACGGTTCGTTCACGTACCCCTAACTCATCATCTTCTGAGCACCAGCGGAGAAAGCTCTTGACAACCTGTGCTCTTGCATGGCGAGTATGCGTGTTTTGTGAGGGGGTATCTGCAACGAACTGGGCAACATGTGGTGCCTTTAGCTCTGCCAACACAGTGAGGTGGTGAGTATCACACCAGCGTTGGAAGAAGTCGAGCAAGTAGGTGTACCACTCGTACGTATCATGGGTGATAGAGGGTCGTTTGGTAGCCAGATATTCTTCAATGGCGTCCCGGATGAGCATAAAAAAGCTCCTTTCGAAAAACAACTGCAATGTTTCGAAAGGAGTCTGTTCTGTTTGCTGTGAAGTCGCTCTTCAGGCCAGTTTAGCGAAGTCGCGCTGTGTCCTTGGTTTTGAGACAGGCGCGTATACCGTTCCGCCACACCGGCTTGGGAAGCTCGTTCAGAGACCTATAGGGGTACAGGTTCCTCCCGAAACAAGTGCAGTACGACACTGGACAAGTGCAACTGCAACGAGATTGTAGCAGACCTTACCGCCATTGTCAAGACCTCACACCTCCTCAAAAAGCAGGCCCGACATGGGTTGAGGGTTCGAATCTCCCCCCATTAGCACAGTTGCGTTGTGTCACCCTCCCTAACCAATTTCCCCGGTAATTTCCGCTTTTGGGACCCCTAAAAGGAACTCCTCCTATAAGAACTATACCTTATAGGATCATTTTCCACTTTTGGGGCGGTTGTCGGAGAATAGTAGCATAGACACAAATATCACTTTAGTGGTGTCATGTCTAAAATGTTGTTGATAGCAAACGGAGAAGAAAGAACCAAATGGAAAACATCGAACAAGGAACCAACCAGAGAGATGAGTTCATCTGTATTGCCCAACGACTCGACGTACTGATGGAAACTCAAGCCTCAGAAACAAGCAATTTTGAACAGGCAGTCATGCAACAGTTTGCAGCACTTCAGAGACAGCTAACTGAGTTAGCTCGGAGAGGCATTGTCCCACAACCTGAAGAGGAAGGGATTGAGGTCGAGACGGAAGGACCTACGACTGAAGCGGAGCAGCGAGTTAGAGAGTTCATGGAAGCGTGCACCGTCAAAGTGGACTGTATCTCATGGAAGCCCAATCAACGTCGGTCGGATACACTGATTCGACAGGACGCGTGGAGGGCGTTCATACAGTGGGCGAACGAGAACAACCTCAGCATCGCTAACATCATCGGCAGGAACACGTTCTACAAGACGGTTGCCACGCTTTACAAACTACCGCTAGTCACGACGAACAACAAGTATGCTTGGGCTGGGCGTCAGTTCAACCTAACCGGGAAGACAATTCTCGATCGGGTATCCACAGCTATAGATGTAAAGGAAGAGGAGCAAGTATGGGAAGAGGAAGAGGAAGAAGAGGAAGAGAAACCTAGACGTAGCCGCTTTCCTCATGTTGGAGAGCCACCCAAAAAGAAGGTAGTCAAGGGTCGGCCAAGCTATGTCTTCGGCTCTGCTTGGAACGAAGAAACTGCTCGGCTCTACGAGCAGTTAAAGTAGTTAGCTCGTTTAACGTATGTCCGACAGGACATACGTTAAACCTTACCCTCAGCTTGGGTTTTATACGATTATTGCTGTGGGTACAGTCGCCTATCACAAGTGTGTCTTCCCTCCACCCCTTGCAGTGTATAGTTGGATTTTAGGTAGTTAGTTGGTTTCATAGTTGGAAACCAAATCCGTTAAACCTACTTCTAGCCTAGGTTTAACCGTTCATAGTTGGATTAGTTGGTTTTTTTCACAGCTTAATTTATATATTTTATGGGTATATATTAGCTCATCTATATATAAATTTTTTAATTAAGTTAATGAAAAACCAACTAATCCAACTAAACCTAGGCTAGAAGTAGGTTTACCCCAACTATGAAACCAACTAGAATCAACTATAGAACCAACTATATACAGGAGGGGCCCCAGGTAATATTATTGATGAGTTAAAATTGCTGGGGATACCCCTTTATTTATAGAACAAAGTATCATATAATATTCTTATAGAAGTAGATCCATAGAAAACAGGCGTCAGGTAGGAGGAGGTAATACACAATGCCGCTAAGACGTAGTCGTATTGTTACTAACATCGATGATCAACGCGTACAAGCCCCTTGGAGCGCAACTAGGTCACTCCAGAGGAGAGTCAAGGCAGTCGCAGAGAGTAAGGGGCTGGCAACTAGCACCTATGTGCAAAACGTGTTACAGGCCATTGTAGAAAGGGAAGAAGCTAGCATCGCAGAGCAGACGGAGTAGATAAAACGCACTGGGTCGGGAGTTGAGGAACTTGTTCACCAGTGCGCTTACAGAGAAACAATGGTTGTTGGAACAACCTCTTGGTTATATTATAAACGATCATTTATATAAAATCAAGAGGGCTTAGATATAATATGTAGGGAGCATGTATCATGCGTGACCCATTAAGAGTAGACGAGCAGATAGTTAGGCTATTCTTCGAGACGGTGTTCAAACACTGCCCACCTGACTACTACACCACAGTGAACCGTTGGGAAAAAGATTGGACTGGGAAGGCTGATAAACCAAAATCGTTTAGCGAAGCACCTCAAGTTGGAGCTGTTGACGAGATACTCCGCTGGGGTCGGGAGTATATGCGTAAACAGACGGACGTGTACTTTAGGCCAACAGTTATGGCGAACCAACCTCCACCAGGAACGAGGGGTAAGAAGGAGCATACGTCTGGATACTGTGTACTGTACGCCGACCTTGACTACTACAAGGTTGAAGGTTGGCTTCGTAAACCAGCAGAGGTGGCAGAGAAGGAAGTCACAGAGGCTCTTGAAAAGCTCGCTCTCCCTCCGACTATCGCTATCCATACTGGTGAAGGTATTCAAGTCTATTGGCTTTTGGATCGCTTTGAGACGGACATTGAAGCGTTAGAGGCCCGTAACAGGTGGCTTGAACAGAGTTTTGAAGCGTATGGAGGAGACCCTGCAAGTGCAGAGGCAGCCCACCTCTATAGATTTCCAGGGACACAACACTGGAAAGGCGGCCACCTTGGTATGGAAAAAGATACACGCGTGTTGTGGATTAAGCCAGAACGTGTCTACAGGATGGAGCAATTTGGAACTGCTGCGGCTAAGGCCAAGCCAACAACTAACTATGGACCTATCCTGGAGGAAGAACCCATAGAGGATGAGGAGCAGTTTCTAGCAGATATAAAGCAGCGTCATGAGGCCCTATACCAACGCATCTACAGCGAGGCTACTGCACTCGAAGCTGGTGCTACGCAGAAAGGTCAGGGGAGAGTAAATCGAAGTGATAACGACATGTGGATTGCTAACTGCCTTCTAGGGATGGGGTATAGCCCCGGCATAGCAGCATCTGTGCTAATGCATCCAACATGGTTTAGCGGTGAGAGATTCAGAGAAGACTCATCTAAAGGCCAAGGTAAAGCATATGTGGAGGTGACAGTAAACAACGCACTGAACTGGGTTGGGTCCCCAGAGGGGACCTCTGGAGCAGGTTGGGGGAGGTTTTTTGATCAAAAAACCTTTCGACCGAAGCTAGTGGTGACCGAACTACTGAAGAATTACTGCTTACTCATCGTTGGCTCAGCCGTAGCGTACTATGAAGGAGGTGTGTACAGAGTCCCAGAAGCAGAAGATCGAGATCCACTACGATTCATCGTCTCTGATATGTTGGGCGATGTTTCGACATCAGACTACATAGACAAAGTTATTGACTTATGTCGGGACACATCTGAGATCCCAACATGGGATGGGATTGACCCAGCAAGGTATATTAACTTCCGCAATGGCCTGCTCGACCTGGAGACACGACAATTAGTATCACATACGCCAGCCGTGCACAGCACCTACCAATTCCCAGTTGATTACCTACCAGACGCCGATACTACGGCAGTAGATGCCTACATCGCGGAGTTGTTTGAACCAGATGCTATCCCAGTGTTTTGGGAGTACATTGGGACCTGTTACTGGTACGGAAAGTGGACTAAGTACTTCATGCTGTGCCCCGGAGAAAGCAACTCTGGTAAGAACTCACTGATGCGTATCATATTAGACCAAATGGGGCCTGGCGCAAAGACGCTTTCCCTCCACCAGATCACAAGTGACAGATGGTCGATGGGTGATTTGTTTAGGTGTCCCATCAACCTTTGCGATGAATCCAGCAATATAAAGCTGGATGAACTTAGCCGATTGAAGTCTCTGTACAACGGGGCAGGTACGCCTATCACTGGAGAACGGAAGTTCAAGAACAAGTTCAAGTTCATCCCTACAGTGAAAGGCATCTTCTTTTGCAACGGCCTACCATCCATAGTAGCTGTCGAAGATGGAGCAGCTTTCAACCGCATGTTGATTCTACGCTTTCGCCAGGTGTTTCAGAGAACAGCTGAGGGAGAACGGAAGATCGTTGATTTGATGACCAAGCATAGAGCAGCCTTTGCCGCGAGAGCGATGTGTGGATTGTTCAGGCTCATTGATAACAACGAGGTGTTTACCGAGTCTGTGACAATGGCGAAGGCGAAGGAGGCGTATATATCAGAGAATAACCCTCTAGCAACCTTCTTGGAAGTTTATTGTCTAACCGGAGAGGACCTAGCTGATCTCCCTGAGAAGCGTCGTTACACGACGAAAGAGGATTTGCATGTCTACTACACAGCAGTGTGTGAACTACACAAAGAAACTCACCCTCTAAACATAAGGCGTTTTAAGGAGAAGTTAGAAGTAGTAGGTGTTCCTTATGGAGTTAAGCGTGAGCAGATACTAATACCCAGGCCCAATGGCAAAAGCACACCTCAAGAGGTGTGGACTGGCATCCGACCAGTACGGTTAACCACTGAGTTGAAGCTGTTTGCTCGCGGTGATGAACGATTTGCTCTACCGAACACTCCTCGATAATGAGAAAGTAGGTGTAGCACATGAAACAGTGGTTTGAGTACCGAACGCCGAGAGGGGCATTCATCGTTGACAAATTCGTCGAGGATATGTTGAAGGAGTCGGAAGTGCTAGAAGCGACAGACGATACTACGCTGTATAGGTTGGTAGCTAAGTACATCGGCCCTGCCTGGACGAGCAAAAGGGCTTCTGCCATAGTCAGTCAACTTAAAAGGTCGAGTTTACTGACCCAGTGGAAGAAGCAACTAACTAAAGTGGAGCTAAGGAAGCTGAGGTCTCAACGCAGACGGGACGAGCGTACTGAGCATGTCTCTGTATGAAAGATGTGTATATTGTACGGCCAGGTTCTCACCTGGCCTAGCCTATTACGTTTACTCATCAGTACATCAGTACAGCACGAAGAGAGATAACAAAAGGAGACAAGCACGTGTCAAACAGCAGTTTCAGCTACACAGATCACGAGTTCAACCAGATGTATATTGAGGCGATGGAAGAGTGCATCTCAGTGATGAGACAGAGATCACTTGAGTACAACAATGCTGCGGAGTCTCACTCAATGATGACTTACCTAAACGGAGACGAAATCATTGCAGGTCCGTTTCAAGTCTGCTACATGTACATTATGCACAAGGCTGAACGTTTCAAAAATTGTCTTGCGAAGTACATCAAGCAGTTGTCCATAGGTACCACGAATGAGTTTACCTATGAAAAGACTGAAGACTCTCTACGAGATCTGGTCAACTACGCCGTGTTCGAGTTAGTTATACTACGTCTTCACCACAAACACGTCCTGTCTCAAGTGGCAAGGGCCGAAGAGGTGGAAGTATGCCAGTAGTCAACATGCAAGTGAGGTGTGCTCACTGCTGCGTAACGGAGTGGAAGTCCATACGAAGTTTACTAGACCCTACTTCCCTACGCATTGAGACACACTTGACGGGATGTCCAGTCAACAGTGCTCAACTCACTTGGGAGTTGAAGCAAGCGGAGTATGTACTAGTGAAAGAGTCCGCGCTAGACCTGAGCGGTAATCAATGTCCTGTATACGAGTACAGAGTACCCGTTGAACTACTAGCGGAAATAGGAGCATAGCCATGAGGAGTGTAATGCACGTGACAAATATCCAATTAACGGTCAAGAGGTTGTCTAGGATACAGCTGTCGCTATCACTCGCTACCTACATTTTAGGATGCGTCTTGATAGTGATGATCACAGACTTTTTGGGTATCATCATAACTGCGATCTCGGCTGTAGTCCTAAGCGTACTACTGGCGTACGAACCGATCGGAGGCAAGTGATGGCGTTCTTTATAAAACGATATTGCCTCCGTTGCCGAAGGGAGACATCTCACGATGTCTCCACAGGTAAGTGCAGAAAGTGTGGGTATGGTCAATGAGCACACAGTGGCTGTCGGAGTCACAAAAAGTGAAGCAGTATAGGATCGATGACACGTTGTTTGATAGGTTGCCTGCTACAAGGATCTGTATCCTCTGTGGCGCTATCCCTCCACAACTACACTCTTTAGGATGCTCTGGTGAGCGATGTCCAAATTGTATGAGAGTCCGTATCATCTGTGCTTGTAAGTTGTCAAAGGAGGCGATCTCGTGACTGACGTAGTTATCATCATTGTATACTGCATCCATTGTTGTAGGCGGCAACGGCTCACAGCCACACCTCATTTGATGGACCAGTTCAACCACAAGTACGACTGTGATACTAGACGGTTTCCCAGCTATCGGAGGCAAGCCACTTTTAGACCTGTGCCTGGCAAGCCTTACGCCAGTTGGGAGGATGAGCAGACGCATGAAACAAAGGAATACCCTTACTACGAATACGGAGTCCATCGTGACATAGCAGTATGAACTCTGGCGTATAAGAGTCTAGGAAGGCCGTACAACATGACGAACGTACAAAGATCTAGCATGTATTCGCTAGCCTATAGCTACCCCAGCAAAAATAAAGCAGGTCAGGCATATGAAGCGGCTCGTAACCTGATCTACCTACATCCATGTGAGCTATCAGCTTACCGTATTCTCTCGGACAGTGGCTGGCATGTGCTTGTCGTAGGCTTGAAACCATCGGTTATTGTCGAAGAGCCTCTGAAGAAAGCTCTGAAGCAGTTCAAAGGAACGCTAACCACCCTTCCAAGCGAAATAGTTGACATGTCTTTCGTTCGTCATTTCGAGAAGACCAAACATACCAACTGGTACGAACAGTCCTACGACCTATAACGCTTGTTAATATACAGGAGCTTACTCTATAATATTAAAGTACCTACAGTTGTTAGCCCTCCACTAGTCACGTGCAGCTAACAACTGTAGGTATTTTATAGGGCACCTGTATAAATAAGGATTATCCATTGATTTTATATAGTATGTCACTTATAATATATCTATAGTAGTCTACTATAGATATAAAATGGAGTTGGAGCGGATGATCGACAAGTACGACGAGTTGGCGGAGCGGCTCAAAGATGAGTACACCCTCGCCGAGCTAGCAGAGATGCTCAACATCTCAGTGTATACATTAGGCAACTGGCTGCGCGAAGCAGATATTCAGGCAGTGCGAACAGGGAAGCGTTGGAGGGTAAAGAAAGAAGCTGTTATTCAGCTTCTACGTCACAGACAGTTTCCTATCTTTTAGTGGCATGCGAAATGCACGTGACACACAGGCCAAAAGGAGGATACACATGCAAACCATCACAGTCACCCCATTAACTGATACGTCCATGTATAGCGAACCTCGATGTTTCGAGATCCAACCCAAGCGTAGGTCCTACGCGTACGGTCTGTATTGGCAGCTGCGCGGACGAGACTTGTTGAGAGAAGGGATGTCTTTGGAAGAGATTGCTGCTCGTATGGAGTGGTGGTATCAAGGTTGCATTGCAATGTGGAATGACGAGGATGAGGACGAGCAGCAAATGCAGATGCTAGAGTGGAAGTACGAACGTAAGGTACGAGAGTTGCTAGGATATCGTTACAGGATAGACGAATTCGGATGCGAGTGGGAAGTGTACGTAGAGGACCGCTAGAAGGGGTTGAGATGGCAGAAATTAAATATTGTGCATTGCCAACGTGTGGTGCAGTGCTTCCTAAGAGTCATCAAGGGAAGTACTGTAACAACAATTGCTACCTAGCACATATGGCACACAAGAAGCAAATGTCTCTGCATAGGCAAGACGAAGAGCGTCGGATGGTAGTCGCGTCAAAAACGACTACTACCACGACAGAACATTTTACTTCTGTGGAAGAGCGGAAGGCTGTAGAACGTAGTGAGATGTTCTCTCAAGACGCCCAAGGACAGTTACGTGATGCTCGTACTGAGGCCGAGAAGGAAGGTCCAGCTGCTACCGTGGAGAGGTGGATGCTACATTGGGGGCCGTTAGTCGCTGTCGTACTGATTGTGGCAGCAGTAGGCGTAGACATTACTGTGTTTCTGATAGGGAAGGATACCAACTGGCTCTCTATGGCCGCTGTGTTAGGTATGACGATCGCCTTTGAAGGCATTCTGATGCTACAAACACTAGCGGTACGTCGGCTGAGATACCAGATTGCCATTGCTGCCTCCGAGTCAAAACCGATTTTAGAAGGGCAAATGACTTGGGCCGCTATCAGTTGGTTTGTCTTAGCGATTATCTCAGCCGTTGCACAGTTCGGAGCACTGACAGGAGCTAATACAACTGTGATGTTCTCCGTCATCGGTTTGATCGTAGCTGTTAGGGCGATAGGTACAACAGCCGGAGACTTTATCATTGCGTTGGGGATGCCGATTGAAGTGAAGACGCCAGCAATGGTAGCAGCCAACCTTAAGCAAGAGGCGAACGATCTAAGAGAGTTGGCTGGAGCATACAAAGAGAAGCTACTAGCAGAAAGGGACGTACGTCAGTTGTTTCTAGAGATGCAGCAGCCTAGAGTCGAAAGTATTGAGGAGGTGCAGTAATGGCAACAGAACATGTAACACATCGCAGACAGCAAAGTCCAATACTGCTGCTTGTCGTAGGACTCTTCTGTGCGGGTATGTGGGTAGGCATTGTACTATTGCAGTTGCAAACTTCAATGGCACTCATGCTATCCGGCAAAGAAGTGACAGTACAGACAGCCGATTGGGGAGTGTTCGTACTGTTCTGGGAGCTAGTAACAGGACAACTACACGGAGCTTTGCTAGTCGCAGTCACGTGGGCGTACATGGTGGAGTTGGTTACGCTGATCTTCGCGGTAGCATTGAAGTTTGCTATGGAAGCAGCTTCCCAATCACATCAGAGTCTTCCTAAGTGGTGGGTGATCGCCTCCCTAGTATTACTGCTGTACAATGCTTACTCTGACTTTTCCTACGGTACCTTGTATGTAGGTAGTTGGGTAGGTAACCTGGCGTTCTCACTTGTATGCGGTATGGGAGTGTGTTTCCTTTTGCCGATTGCGTTTAGGCTTATTGAAGCGGCCATAGACGGTTGGAGGAAATAATATGGACAAGTTTAGAACCCAAGTTACCACTGGTCTAACGACTGGTCTAACTGTCTTCGGAGCCACTGCTGGAATGGGACACTTACCTGTTCCAGCAGCCATTTTCTGTGGGCTCGTCTCTGGACTAGTAGCGGGTGCAGGTAGTACAGATGTGTTACAACTGGTTGGTGTAAGAGGGACCGAATACGATCTCACTGACCTCTGGCAACAGAAAGAATCTCCTCAAGAGACAATACCACCTATGACAGGATCGAAGCGTAGTTTACTGGATCGAGCATTTGGCAGGTATCCGATAGAGGAAGAGATTGTAGTAACTAGCGATAATGTACAGTCGTTACGAGACAGGGGAGTAGCACCGAACGACTTGCTGCCGACAAGGAGTCCAGCGATCAAGCAGATGTGGAACCAAGTCAGTGCGGGGCAAGAGATACTGGGGTATGACGGCTGTGACTGGATTAGAGCGAAGCCAGAGCACACACTGTCTATTGGTGTCATCGGTCGTCCAGGGCAGGGTAAGTCTACACTGCTTCGATACTTAGTTGCCTGCGCTCTGAAGAGAGGGGCAGAGGTGAGAGGTTGGGACATGCATTGCAGTGTAGCTGCTGACTTGAGCGATGTGCTCAACATCTTTGATGACCCTGACGATATTGTGACAGATGCTCAATGGATCATCGATGCCCTCACTCAAAGGAAGGCTCTCTATAAAGCAGTGCAGAGAAGAGAGTCCAGAGCGCTGAGTCAGTGGGAGGCTCTGCCAGAGCTACTGTACATCATCGATGAGTTCACTGCACTCATGACTGCCCTCAAAAGAAACAAGAAAGCAACGGAGGCAGTACAAGATGCGGTGCTGAGACTTGTAACAGAGGGTAGGAAGTTTAAGATGAGGTGCATCATTGCAGGGCAGTCGCTACCAGCAATACTGTTCGATGGCAGTGGAGCCAGGGACAACCTCCAGACCCGCTATGCATTTGGCTCTAGGGATGCGCAAGCACGTATGTTAGGCATAGACGAGGATGCGATCGAGAACTTGCTCCCTCTGATCGAAGGTGAGGAAGCCGCTGGCTATGCAGTACTCGATGGAGGTCCTCTGAGAAAAGCAGTGATTATATCTGTGCCCTTCACAACTGTCGAGGACATCAGAGCACTCGTACAGAGATACAGTGCATCGACTGGAGTGCAGAGGCCTCTGCCAGAGCAGATCGCAGTGCATAGTTATGATGCAGTGATCCAGAGCAGTCATCCAGTGCAGAAATTAGAGTCCAGTGCAGTGATCCAGAGCGATCTAAGATCGAGAGCAGTGATGGAGTGGATCGAACCAGAGCCAGAGATCACCAACGATGTGACTGAGTGGTTTGAGTGCAGAGTAGAGAAGGACTTCAACTCAGAGGTCGCTGCTTGGGAGTGCTGGGTTGACTACTCTAAACGCTGCCGGAGAGCAGGCATACAATCAAAGTCCAGTGGCGACTTTGCGAAGGAGTTGAAGAAGTTAATGAAGGCGGAGTTCAATATAGAGCAGAGCACTCCATCAGGGCCGAAGGCAGACGGTACTAGAGGGCAGAGGACTGCTTACGTTGGAGCGAAGTTAGTGGATCGAAGTGAAGGACTTGAGTGAAGTGAGTGATTGGACTGAGGGTTGGCTTTGAAAAAGAATGGAGATCGAAAGATAACCGTTCTTTTATTTTGGCCTCTAGTCTATCGGATCTCTCGCTTCAGTCAACTCTATAACATCGCTCGTAATCCATGTTATTTAACGCTATACCAGTTATCTACTAGGGCTATAATACGGAGTGATATAAATTAGCAGGCGTAGAGTACAAACGGGAGAAACCAGTATAAAACGTTTTATCATTACGGTGTTGTTTGAGAGGACGTGATCTGCACAGTAGTAGTAGAGATGGTTTGTTTGTTCATATCTTCCTTGAGAGTCACGGACTCGTCATCCACTGTTATAGTCATACCACGTTGCCCTAATACCTTCTGGATAGTTATCACGGTGCTTTTTAAGCGGGTGATCTCCTTAGTATCGTGGGCTACCTGCTTCTCTAACGTCTCTATTTGGACTTTGAGAGTCTCTATCAATTTCGCTTGCGTCTCTGTAGTAGCGTTACTATAACCTGAGCGGAAGGCAAAGAATCCACCAATTAGTATGCAGATCGCGAGTACAGGACTGAGTATGGACAGGAAGCTACTGAGGTCCGGCATCCTTTTTCTCCTGCTCCATCAGGGTAACTAGCCTCTCTACTGCGTTGGCACTTGTGGTGGCTGCGTCTGCACTCTGTTTCGCTATCTCAGATAGTGTATGCTGGAGGCCTCTGACATAAGTACCGCTGCGTAAGGCGTGGTAAGCAAGTAACCCAACTACGACGAATAGCCAAATGTAAAAGACGACAGTCAGGATAATTTGTGCGGTACTCATACTACCTCCTACTTAGGTACGATAGTAAACGGAATGGGATCAAACGTAAGGGGATTGCCTGAGTAAGTGGCTGTGACAAACAGTTGGTACGTTCCAGCGGCTGAAGTATCTCCTAAGGCCCAAGCGTAGCGTATGATGCCTTGAGAAGCGTTTACAATGATGAATGATCCTTGCCCAAGCTGGTCCGTCTTAGTAATCACATTGTAGATGTTGAGAGTAAAGTTACCGAAGGTTAGACCCGTTATGTCCAAGGGAACTCCCTGAGCAGTAGGTGTTGACCCTTCTGTAAACAACTGCACTTGCATAACTGGCAGTAGTTGCCCTACTGCGAATGGCGAGATAGCCATATAACCTCCTATCTCGTAAAGGCAGAGACTAGACCATTCCTACTCGTCGCTATCACTATTCCACTGCGACATACGGTTGTTATGACGCCATTTCGACAAGTCGTGCTTACAAGAGCTGGCGATATGACTGCAATGAGCTGAGATTTGTCAACGGAGTTGAGTTGATCGGTGAGCACCAACAGCAATAGAATGTTGACTAGTATCTCAGTGGCAGTCAAACTGTCAGACAACGTAGGTATCACAGAGTTGCTAAGACCATCCGCCAGACTGAGTGGAACTTCTGTAAAGGTAGTCGAGAGTGAGATTTGGTACATATCTGCGAATGGCGCAATGTCAACCGGACTAGGCAACGTAATGCTTGTAAACGACTCTCCAACGGTCAAACCGGTATCCAGTAATGAAAGAGAAGTTGTATTCGCGGACGTATCCGACATCGACGCACTATCTACGAGTGACTCCGCTAGTAGCAGTTGCAAGACCTCTATGTGGACCAGCACATCTGTAACTACTGTATTCTCGATACTGGTATAGCTCTCTCCAACTGTCATACTATCCGTACCAGTCGTGTTAGTACTGTTGGCAGAACTGTCTGACATCGACTCACTGTCGGTAAAGGTAGTCGTCGTACTCGGTAGTAGGCTGTCCAGCAAGGAATTAGCATCTGCGTACGTACTTAGACTCTGCAATAGTAGAGAGTCAACTAGCGAACCACTATCCGTAAGAGTTGGAGAAGACGTAATCGCCTGGAGTAGGTCTTGGAACGATTCCCTGTCAGTGAGAATCTCGTTAGGTAGCAGTACGAAAGTCTCTACTAGCACATTGGCGTCAGTAAGCGAGTCCAGTAAAGACCACGTCGCGCTTTCAACCAGAGTAAGCGCATCCGTCTCGATAAGGATGCTAGTTGGCGAGAACGCCTCGGTAAGCATCTCACCATCAGTAAAGGTAGTCGAACTACTACTCTGGCTTGCCTCTTGTAACGTATTACTGTCAGTGACTGTAGGTGCTAATAAGTACGAATAAGACTCTCCTACTATCAGCTCGACGTCAGTACCTGTTGTGTTAGTGGTGGGCGATAATAAGTCTGAAAACGAGCTAATATCTGTATAAGAAGTACTAGATGAGTATGTATATGTATCGGTTAGCGACGTGCTGTCAGTGAGAGATGAAGCAATGGCATCGCTGAAAGAGTCGGAACTCGTAAGTCCACTGTCAGTGAGACTGGAGCTAGTACTGGGTGCAAGCGTATCGCTAAAGTTGTTACTGTCAGTGACTGTAGGCGAGACAGTTGGAGACAACGTATCAGACACAGTAACGCTGTCTGTTCCGGTTGAATTCGTGGTTGGAGACAGAGTATCTACAAACGACCCACTGTCAGTAACAGTAGACACAGTAGTCGAAGCTGGGGTATCCGTAAGAGTGTTGCTATCCGTCTGTGTTTGAGCAAGCGACCACGAAACGCTACTCTCAACTAGGGTGAGTGCATCCGTCAAGATAGGAATAGAGGTAGGGGAAAGCGCATCCGACACTGTGCTAGTATCTGTAAAAGACGATGCTGTAGTCGGCGATAAAGTGTCGCTTAGCGTATTACTGTCAGTGAGAGTGGGGGATATGGTAGGCGTATAGGAGTCGGATACAGTCATCGAGTCTGTAGTCAGCGTGAAACTCGAAGCTAAGTAGCCGGGAGTTACAGACTGGTTGGTAGTATCACCCAGTGTGCTAGTGCTACAGACCGTCATGATAAGTGTAGCAGCGCCACTTCCGCTACTGTTGGCCGTAATATCTGCCCAAGTATCTATGTACAACTTGTCACCAGTTGAGAATGGCATCAAGTTGAGCGAGGTGGCAGAAAACGTGAGGTTGAGAAACCCCGTGGTCATACTGTTGCCAGTAGAGGAGCATATACCTATAAGCGTATACGTTCCGCTATGATACTTGTAATATCTGACGTAGAAGTCACAAGTTCCTGTCCCGTTGGAGAACCTCACCCTAATAGATGGAGTGTAGTTGCCGGTCTGTAGAGATTGGCCTTCGAGACTTGTTACGTCCCACAACCAGCCGTTTCCAGAAGGAGATCCTAAGCTACCCGCTGCCGCCCAAGCGTTGGAGTTGGTTAGTGAGTAGAGTTCGCCGTATCCGGTGGAGGTACCTATCTTCGACGAGCAAGACGATAAAGTACCTCCGGTCGATGTAACCAGGCCAGCCGCAGTTGAGAGAGTTGAGGTAGCTACATTAGTACCATAGACAGTAAGTGCTGTCATTACGGATGTACCTCGAAGTTATACCTTCTCGATAATGGTTGCAGTTAGCGAAGTCACGTTGTTTAGCGGAGTAGGCACAGTGATGAGGTGTGATGCTGTGCTGTTGGAAGCTATCGGGTTAGCGTTGGTCGTGTACAGATCTGTGTAGTTACCTGTAGTAAAGCTACCCGCAGTGAACGTGTACTGAATCTGCACTTGCCTGTTACCTGCACCCGTACCAGAGAACGAGAACGCACCAGACGACAAAGCTCCACTATACTGTGCTCCTGTTACGGATGACGGGTTGTCCGTAACTAAAGGAACAGGTACGACGTTGGAACCAATCGCATAAGCAGCGTTAGCAGTAAACGACGTGACAGACAAGGACGTTGCGCCAAGTGAGGCAGAGCCTGACAAAGTTACGTTCTGTGTCTGTCCAGTTCCGTAACCAATAGTCACAACGGTACCACTTGCAATAGCAGCAGGAATCGCTTGTACAGCGAGGGAGGTTACGCCTGTCTGACCGTTCGTCAGTGCAGTGGTGAGCGTAGTACTACCAGACGAAGCAGATACCGCGATCTGGTTCATCACACTGACAGTACTACCTGCATTGTTCCACAGGTTTTTCAGTGCAGATGTTGCACCATTGTCTGTGATAATGTTCTTCGCCCAAATCCTTTGTAAGACTGTTCCTGTTCGAGCGTCGAATGACTTGAGTTCCCAGAGACCGAGTACCCCGTACTCTTGAGCATCGTACATCTCTGTCCAGTCTTGGAAGTTACGTGGTTTGACCTGACACTTGTAGTACTCCGGTAGAGTGACTAACAGCAATTCGCTCATTGTAAAAGCATACCTTTCCGGTTATTTGTGAACTGACGACCGTCTGTGGTGAGTAGTTTTTCTGGTTGCATGGTGACTACCCTTCTTCCCAACGTGGTGTTTAGCGCCCTTATGTGAACCTCCTCGATGCTTGTGAGGTCCAGCGGCGTTGGTATTACCCTTCGCTGCTCCCATGTACTATGACTCCTCTCTCAACTGGCGTTTGGTGTGGATCGACCCACACATTCCCCCTGGCACGTAATGCTTCCGCTAGTTGCTTATGCCTAGCAACCATAGGATGTTGGTCAATGCGGGTTACGATGCTCGCATTGTTCGGATCTCTGACAGGTACACTGATGTTGTGGGCGGCCAACTCTTTCTCGGTGAAGTCTACCTTTAGGAACATCCTAGTACCGCAAGAGCAAGTAGGCAGAGCTACTACTCCCGGACCAGTCCATTCAATATCAGGATGGTCTATCGGAATAACTCTTGTCCTGCCATCCTTACGACCGTCCGTATTCTTTTGCACTAGCACAGTGTCAGTTACGTTCTGGAGCACTTCTGGACCAACTGTACCCATCAGGCGTTGTCGCATCTCTTCGGCAGGTACCACAACGTGCACAAAAGCATCGTGTACCTCACAACGCTGGTAGGGTTCCCAGTTAGAGCAGTTGTGGTACTCGCAGTCTGGGTTGGTGCAGTGGAAGTGCAGTTCCGTACTATCTTCAGTGATATGATGTAGACCCATCATTGCCTCCTAATATTGTATGGTCCAATTACCCCCACAGTGGAGATCTGCTCCTGTAGTGGTGGCCGCTGCGAAGATCTGCATTCCACCCATAGTGAGGTGGCCAGTCGTTACAGAGGACAGTCCTACATAAGCGTCATCAGCAGTGTCTACAGATGCTGACACAGGGGTAGAGTTCCTAGACCATGTGTTAATTGGGCAACTCACAAACGCAGTGGATATGTATACGTTTGACTCTATCTCGTACTTACCCGTCTCTTGTCCTCCAGTTGGTTGCTGGAGTATGTAGAGGATACCGTTCAAGACGCTTGCGTAGAACGTATTGCCTGGATGCATAAGAGTTTGTGGCATTGTTCACCTCAATAGTTCACTGTGTAGTTTCCACCAGCCACACAGTTGGTTGCGATACCCGTCGATGTTGCCTGGATTCTGAACCCATTGGACGTTAGACCAGACGTGGTTGGTACATTTAGGTTAGTAACTGCCTGGTCCGACGTATCGATAGATACTGACACGGGCGTTGACAGTTGAGAAAGAGTACGCATATATTGCGTCACATACCCCCCAGAGATGTAGGAGTTACCCGCTAAGTAGTACTTACCAGTCTCTTTACCACCAGAGGGTTGCTGTTCTACGTTGATGGCTTGGTTTACGTCTTGGTGTAATATCGGACTGCCTGTAACAACTTGGTAGAGGTAGCTAAGTAGACCTGCTCCTACGTTATAGTGACTAAGGATGGTTCGAGCTGGCAACGGGAAGTAGTAGATAGCAACCTCGTCCAGATCCCCAGGGAAATAGTCTCCAGCATATGCAGATGGCCATGCGAGACCTATATCGCTAGTCGAGTTTCCGATCGGACCAGATAGAGAGATGTTTGCTCTAGCCACCCCGTTGACGTAGAGTATTACGGAAGTTCCATCGTACGTACCCGCTACGTGATAGTAAGTACCAGCGGTGAATGTGAAGCTAGCAGTGGCATGCGCGACAGTACCATTTGCTCCTACATCGAATGAGATAGACGTTCCTCCGGCACCTATATAGAATGCAAACCCTGCATTAGTGACTGTAGGTCGGTTGTTGCCAGCTATCCTAGGGTTGGTCACAAAAGTAGTATTGGAGAGTTTAATCCACGCCTCGATAGTAAAGTTCGTCTGCTGATCCGTACCCAAGTCACCAGAGGTGCAATCTATGTACCCCGTACTACCATTGAAGAGCATTGCGGCGTCAGAATCACCAGATATGGCACCAGTTTGGTTATAGGACACGCCCACACTTGTGATTGTAGCATCGTTCCCATTCCCGGAAGAGTCAAACGCTACCAGACCTGATAGCTCGTCCAGTCTGTAGTATGCGGCTGGACCACTATCTAGTACGAGTAGAGAGTACGGAGAGGAGATAGTAACTGTGCCAACTGTGACAGCAGAGAACGAGTCTACTGAGAATCCTCCACCAGCTGCGGTTGAGACCGGAACGAGCATCATACCAACCTGGCCAGAAGCAGTCACACTTGTGTCAGTGAGAGTCGCATTCCAAGTACTTGGTTCAGTAGCTCCATCGGCCCATATACGTACTTGGATAGTGCTACCGGAGCACTTAAACCTCACCCAATAGTAAGTCCCGATCGTAAATGTGAACGATGCAGTTGTGAGTGAAGGGAAGAACGTTCCACCGACCATCTTCTCTATAAGGAAGTAGTTAGCACCAATATTGAGGTTGCACCGATACCACTGACTGTTGACCGTGTACCTAGCGAAGAGTCCAAAGTGGCCTGCTGCTGAGGAAAGCGCAGCGAATCTGCAAAGCACCTCAGAGTTGGCTGCCGTAGCAGCTCCTAACACAACTTCTGCATAGCCATTACCCTGGCCGCTATTGTCGTAGTACGCCTCCCCTTGGCCTTGCCTAACACAGAGTGTAGTAGCAGTTGTGCCTCCAGACGTAAGCGTATTCCACGTGTTACCATCTGATGCTGTACCAAAACTCAGGCCAGGAGATACAGAACGAGAAGCAAATGTGTCTTTGCGAGTTACCGTTCCATTGAGCGTTGGAGTAGATAGTGGAGGTTGGTACTGTATTGTCGGCCAATAGTTGATGTCGCCGATGTAGAAGATAGAGATGTTCTGGATACCCGCAGCTGTCACATTAGCTATTTTCGCGTTAAGTGACGTACTATCGTTGTAGTCGTAGAAAGTACCGCTATTCGTCCACTGTAGTTCTGAAGAACCTGAGTCTCTCGTTGCTGTGCTAAATCCGGGTTCACCTTCCATCGTGACGAACCCAACTGGTTCTACGATAGTACCACCGCTGGTATCGCCTACAGTTCCAAAGTATCCCTCACTTGTAAGTGTAACTCCTAATCTTGTTGCTGGGCTATGGGTAACTTGAGAGGTGAGGAAGTTACAAGCAGACGTGACAAAGGAGAGTGGAGCTAGTGCGACACCTACGCCACCATTGCCATACATGTAGTCGTAGACCTGCATCTCCATTAAGTCTACTGCATTGAGCGTCGTAGGTGAAGTATTGTCTTGCAGCGTATCCAAGTCGGACCAGTTCCAAGATGTTGTCCCCTGGCTAGTCATACCTGGACCTGACACAGCCAGTTGGAATCCAGCAGCATGAAGGGCTGTAGCAAAGGACGAGATCACAGTCTTGTACTGGGACCACTTCGTAGAGTTCCACGGAGGCAGCTCGACGTCAAGTATAACTCCACCAGCATAGCCAACCGACTGTAGAAATGACACCATCGTGGTACCAAGCGACGTGAGCACCCCTCCTGTATTGGAGGACAAACTTGATAGACCGGACGCTGTGAGAGTATGGTTATTACCGGAGATAGTTACCCATTGTATAGCGGAGTATCTCTTGACGAGGGCTGCATTCGCTGAGGTGTAGCCATCCACTCCAGCTCCGCTAGCTACAGTCAACTGGACGAGTCCACCACTAGTATTGAATCTGTAGTACTCAGGTCGTAGGTCGTAGAGGGCTCTACCGTCTGCTATCTCGACTGGCACATGGCTTACTCCACCAACAAGGGAGCTTCCTGGAAAGATCCACCCACCAATGTGCTTAACAACTGTCATTATGCTCTACCTCAATACTGTATAGTGTAGACTCCACCCACAATCGGGTTTGCTTGAGCACCTGTCAAAGGCGTATCGTAGACCCTGAACCCGTTTGCAGTGAGGTGATCCGTGTTAGGTGGCACAGTGGTTATAAAGCCATTGTTGACATCCGTCACATCTACTGTCACTGATACTGGTGTTGCATGCCTAGTTAGACTAGGTACGTAGTTCGAGATCGTTGCTGATGCTGCATAGGCTGGCATCGCTAGAATGTAGTGGCCGACCTCCTGACCTCCAGCGGGTTGCATAAGTATACTGAGTGCTTGATTAAGATCAAGTGCGGCAGATGTCGTACCGTTAGTCACATAGTAGAGAGCCACGTCACCTCCTCAGTTGAGGGTAATCAAGTAGTCGAAAGTAACTGTATGCAGGTTATCTTTGGTGTAACTTAGTAGAGCGTGAGTCATAAGAGTACCGCTACCAGTAGACGATGTCGCATTGACGCCGAAGATGCCACAGTTAGTGAGTATACCGTTGCCCTGCGCTGTACCTAAGAACGTCGAGATATCGACAGTGTTACCTGATATGGTTGCCGACGACGGAACTGCTCTGAAGATCTCAGAGTTCACAGCCGTATCACCTGGCTGTACTCTATTGATAGGAAATGTACCAATCGCGAAGTACTGGCTGAATGCTCCTGTACCAGTAGAGGCAGATCCGATGAACGTCAGTATCTGGTTGCGGCCATTCGTAGTAATGAGATTCTTCACTACGGCAACAGTATACCTATCCTTCTCTTGCTGAGTTAGACCCTTCCACCAACTCTCCCAAGTTGCTTTGTCTAGTTGGGGAGGCAGTTCCCTAATACGTATCTCCCCTAGAAAGTGCAGTGAATCCACGTTGTATGCCTCTTTAGCTAAAGGACGCTTGTCCATATCTACCAGTCCCCCATGTATCAATAGCACCGAATCCGTGAGGATTGACTACCACAGCGTCTACATACGTCATAGTATCCCTGAGTACCTCGAATGTAAGTTGGATGGGAGTAGTACCACCTGTGCTTGGGTTGCGAGCTAGTGACTTCTGTACATTTCGGATGCTGTCTCTCAGAGTAGGTCGGTATACTCCACCTTCATACTCGTAGACGTTGATTCCTCCACCGAGAGAACTGACTTTCACTGTCTGGATAACGAACGGCTGGTTGGTGAGGTTATCAAGAGTACTCGTAAGGAAGATAGTCGTACCCGGTCGTATGAAGACGTCTAGCGGCATACGGTTGAGGTCCATCTGACTTGACAGTTTGAAGGTGATGTTCTGCACAGGGTACGCCCACTGTGCAATCTCACTCTCGCCACGTAGCTTCGCAGCAGCATTCGAAGCGAGGTTAGTATCCTCCACCTTACTCACGAATCGTCGCTTGTACGTGCCTATACTAGTGTTTTCCTCGACTAGCACAGTGGCAGGCCTATTCTGTACGTAGGTTATTACTACGTTATTAGAACCACTGCCGGGTGCAGTGTTGAAGGTTACGGAATGGTTGGAGGAGTCCATAAGGACTACGACTCCGTTGGTCCCATTTGTATCCTGGCCCGATACGCCTACTAGGTTCGAAGATGTAGGAGCATACGTACTAGATCCACCGTTAGTAGACACACTTGTGATAGACACAGGTATCTGGCTCAGTACAAACTTCGTAGTTGACCCATCACCACTAAACACGTCTTGCACAGTAACTTGCAGCGTACCTCCAGTCACCTTCACGCTGTTTCGTATCTGCGTGCCATCTTTGATATACGTGTACTCTTGTGGTGGGAATATGGTAAAGTAGTCTGGCTGATTGAGAGGATCAGGATCGATAAGCAGAGAAAAGTTGGAATAGTCATAAGGGATAGGGTTATAGTGAACGTATAAGAATTGGTCTATATAGAATACGAACCCAGTAATGTCTACAATACTATTGAGCACTTCCCTAAACGTTTGGTCTGTAAACGAGATCGTCGGGATAGTTTGCCCTGTGACTATAGTGGTTGGCGGCCTAGACGAGTTCACCTGACCAGTAGAGAGTAGACCGGGAAAGTAGGTATTGATCAGATCATTGATGATACCAGTGTCAGTAAAGTTGGTGTAAGTGATATCAATCGGGGTACCTATACCGCCATTCTCGATGACATCTCCCATAGACCGACAGTCTACCGTCCATGTACGTTTGATACCATCGTACTTAGCTTCGAGGTTAGAGATGTAGCCATAGAATAGTCGATTGAGTCTACAGAAGGTACCGTCCGGCATGACAGCAGAGTTGACCTGAGCGCCATTACAGTCTGGGGTAGGATACGTAATCGGAGTACCATCGCCCATAGACTTACCGGCGAACCAGACTGGAGTAATGTTGTGGTTCGCAAAGTTAACGACTCCGTTATTGGTGGAACTAGTGGCATATACTCCAAACTGTGCTTGAGCGAATGCTGCATTGGCTGGTGCTACCCCCGAGATGTGTACTTGCGTGTTGTTCACTGGTGGCGTAGTCGGAGTACTGACAGTGCTAGATAGTAGGTTGAGATTGATGTCAAGCCAATTGATTTGGTAGTAGTAGTTAAGAGCAGTCGGGGCAGCGTTGCAGTTTATAAAGAAGCTATACATATACGTCTGACCTGGAGTGATGTACCCGTAAGCAATACTACTAGCGACAGTAGTCACATGGGCATCGTGAGTAGGCCCGGTCTGAGACGCATTGTTAAACGTAAAGGCCTGGTTGTAGATGTTCAGTGCGACGTTAGCAGCATACGTACCACCAGTCACAAATGTCTCGTGCAGAATGTTGATGGACGGTACAGTAGGTACGGGTTGCCTCGCAATAGTATAGTCTGGAGCGGCATTCTCGTCCCATATCATTACGCTGTAGTTGAAGTCTAGATTGATGGAAGAGGTTGGATCGGTTACCTCGAAAGAAGCAGTTGTGAGAGGATCGCCCAGAGCCATATCAATGCTCAGACTCTGTGGTTGCACGCTAGACGTTCTGTCTATGTTGTTCATCACTACCCACATTATCTAGGCTTACCTCCACTTGTCACAGTCGTATGCAGTCCGCTCATCCTGTGTAACCTATTCTGCTGCTTCTCTAGATCGGTGAGGAGTTTGGTGTGGTCCACTACACTGCCATTGACAGTGAAGTTGAGTATGAAGATGGTATTGCCAGAGACGCTACCAGCGCTACCCGACAGAGACACACTTCCGCTAAGACTACCTGTGCCTCCCTTACTGAGACCACCTTGCACAGTTTGAGCAACGTTCTGTAGAGTTGCCTTCAGCTTAGGCAAGCCTCCCTCGATACCGTGTACGAACATAGTCATCAGTGCTGGAGCCCACTGATCCGCAGTCGAGCCAGGACCTTCCTTCGTAGGAGAGTGGAATCCTAGGAAGCTCTTGACGTTGTTGGCTATGCCACCCACAGCACTACCGACAGCACCAGCCATCGATGTGATACCGTTAATGAACCCTTGAATGAGATTCTTACCCCAAGCGAGTGCTTGACTTGCAAGGTTACTGAACCAACTAGAGATGTTATTCCATAGACTAGATAGCGCTCCTGAGATCGGAGCCCACACACTCTGGAATACGGATACCACAGCATTCCAAGCTTTTTGAGCTAGTCCAGATAGGGTATTCCACACGCCACTCAGCCAGTTGATGGACGTAGTCCAGGCACTCTTCAACCAACTAGTAACGTTACCAACCACAGACTGTGTAGTACTGCTTGTAGCTCCCCAAGCAGATTGAGCAGCACCACTAAGCGTACTCCAAAGGCCAGTAAGCCAGCTAATAACTGTCTGCCAAGCATTTTGCAGCCACTCAATGCCAGCTTTGACTACATTAGTGATGGTGTCAATCAAGTCTTTGAAGTAGTAGTTGTGGTTGTATAGCCACTCGAATGCATTGACAATTAGGATGATAGGGCCAAAGATAGCGTAGAAGAGGAGCATTGCTCCAACCTTGACGATGTTGACAATGACGTTCCACGCTGCCTGCAAGCCAGACGTAATACCGTCCCACACACTTTTGAAGAAGTTACCTACATTAGTAAGTGCTCCTTGGAACCAACTCACAAATGCAGCCCATACACCTTGGAGGAATTTTGTAATGTCTCCCCAATGCTGCATAGCTAGTATGATGCCTGCTACTACTAGTGCGATGATAGCGACGACAAGGAGTAGAGGCCACGTGGCAGCAAGAGTCGCGATAGCGGCAGCTCCAGCAGATATGGCCCAAGCACCGAACCCAGCAATCAGAGCCGGGAGAGTAGCTAAGAAAGCCCCGATCTGGATAGCGGCAATCGCTATCCCTATGCCGATCAGCAAGTCCTTCACAATCTGTGCTTGTATGCTATTGCTCTGGAAGAACCCAGTTACGGCTGATATCGCATTTCCAAGAGCAGAAAGCGCATTCTCCACACCGTGTGTCTTGTCTTCCCAACTCATGAATCC